>Ga0265298_10001954_pt1 | contig 29745 bp, 17 predicted proteins | sample AusTroGonzalo_MG_3_FD_193486 | JGI IMG/M metagenome (GOLD analysis project Ga0265298, IMG submission 193486) | Bovine rumen microbial communities from tropical cattle in Woodstock, Queensland, Australia - Gonzalo_01 | ecosystem: Host-associated > Mammals > Digestive system > Stomach > Rumen ...
AAGTCTAGCGTGTCTACCAATTCCACCACAGGCGCATTCTTGGTTAAGACAGCGCAAAGGTATAACTTTTTGGCGAAACTGGAAAATAAACCAAGAAAAATATTTGGCAATAACTCCTCATTCTTTCAGGCGGCTTTCGTTATGACGTTATAACGTTAAAATGTTTGAGCCGCCCTATTCCCTCCCTCTTGGGGAGGGGTTAGGGGAGAGGCTTTTTATCTTATCTTCAAATACTTCACGCCATGGGTGGGGATGAAGTAGTTTACATCAGAGGTGCTCAAGTCCTGCTGACGCCAGAGATCACGAACACTCTGCAGGCTGTTGATACCCATTTCCTTGAAGTACTTCTTGAAGTCAACGCGGGCGTCATCTTTGCCCACATTAAAGATACCTACGGCATATGAACCGTCACTCAAGGGACGACTCCAAATCTGGATATTGCCATCCAAGACCACACGCTGTGCCTGCTTACCTAAGATGTCCTGGTTAACAGCATTCACCTCGTGGTTACAAAGCAGACTTACGGTAAACTCGTCCATCTGGGCAATATCACAGCCAATGAGCATATTGCTGGCCAGCAACGTCCACAGACTGATGTGCGTATATTGTTCATCGGGAGTCAGACGGCTGTCGCGCAGATTATTGCTCCATCCCACCTTGCCAACAATCAGCATATCGGGATCGTTCCAATGTCCAGGTTGTGCATAGGGGTAAAGCTCTGGCTGCTGGCAGAAACCTATATCATACAGACTCTCCCAGGTATCAGTAATATCACCTGTTGTACGCCATGAGTTGGCATCAACGGCATGACCCCATTTCCATACCTCGGCCATACCATATTGGCAGAGGCTATAGAAGATATCACGGGGTTGCTGACGCAGACAACGCTCCATCAGTAGATAAGGACGTACATAGCTGGCAACCGTCTTATTGTCGGGTTCTGTCCTATGTTTACGACCATAGCCACACCAGTCATATTTCAGGTAGTCAACTCCCCAACTGTTATAGCTCTCAGCATCCTGCAGCTCATGGTCAATAGAACCCAGATAGCCACCACATGTCAAGTCGCCAGGTGAAGAGTAGATACCAAATTTCAAACCCTCTGAGTGCAACCAATCGCCCAGTTCCTTCATGCTGGGGAACTTCTCGTTCACGGCAATGGTACCATCAGCATTACGCTTAGGAGCTTCCCAACCGTCATCGATATTCATATAGCAATAGCCGTAATCAGCCAATCCCTTCTCAATGAGCGCCTTGGAACTGCTTATTACCTTGTCCTGTGTAACACTCAGACCCCAGCAGTTCCAACTGTTCCAACCCATAGGAGGTGTAAGGCCAATCTTACTGCCGCATCGGATGGTAAATCGCTGCGTTTGCTCACCCTTCGCATTCTTAGCCTTTACGGTAAAGGTATAAGAACCTGCTTTCTCCAATGAACCACTCAAGGCACCATTGTCGGGGTTCAGGGTAAGGCCCTTAGGCAGGTCATCGGAAGAGAACTTCATAGGCTTCTCGCCACTTACGCCAAAACGGAAGTGAATAGGAGAACCGGGACGCACACCATACAGGGGAGTAGTATTGAATCTCGGTTCTGCAGGTGCAGCAGGCGTAAGGATGTACTTTGGAATGTATTGTGTGGTGGTGCTGAGTCCCGACTTGTCTTCTGTGAAGGTTGCAATGATACGTACCATACTGTGATTGTCGTATGGTAAACTAATGGCACTGCTCTTCTTGGTATTGACAGAAACTTTCTTCGTTTTCTCATTCAACACCTTGCCAGTCTCGGGATCCTGAACCTGAACAGTAAAGATACCACTCTTAGTAGCAACAATTTTACTGGTTAGAGTGCAAACACATTGACTATTTCCAGCTCCTTGCTCCTTGCCCTTTGCTCCTTCAGAAATCTTGATACTTAGGTTATCAATGGTATTAGGTACGCGTACGATAATGGGTCCCTGGAACATACCACCAGGGTCACCTGCATTGTAAACTCTTACCGCCAGCACATTATCGGTATCCCAGTTAATAAGATTACCATTTACCTTCACACTATATTGACGCAGTGTATTCCACTTACACTCATAGCCTTTGGGGTCAGAAGGGAAACTACCTGTTTTACCTATCATCTTTCCGTTCAGATATACCTCGTCTGCATCGTCTATCTTTCCCATAATGAAGTCAACAGTCTCCTTAAGGTCGGACTTCTCCAACAGACTCTTGGGAATTGTCACATGGTAGCGGTACCAACCGAAACCATTTTCGCATTTGACACCTTGGGATGTCCACGTTGTAGTGTTGCTGAGCTCACGCCAATTGCTCTCGTCAATGTTTACGCCAGCCCATGAAGCATCATCGCCTACACGGAATTTACCTTTTTCTACAGAGACATCCTGTGCAATAATCGGAAGTGAAAAGAAACTGATAATAATCAGTACAGAAAAGAAATGTTTCATTGTGTTGAATAGTTTAATAGGTTGCAAATAGCAGCCCCACCCCAGCCCTCCCCGAAGGAGAGGGAGAATTGTTTGGCGGTTAGCGAATATCGCTGCAAAGTTAAGAGGTTTTTGTATACAAACAAAAAAAAGCACCAGGAAATGTATCCTGATGCTTTCTTGATTCTTGCTTAAGAGTAGGGGAGTGCTTATTCTGCCTCCTTAACGGCAACACGCTTTTCAGCGATACGTGCCTTCTTACCTGTGAGGTTACGCAGGTAGTACAACTTAGCGCGACGTACCTTACCAACCTTGTTTACGGTAATGCTGTCAATGCTGGGTGACTCGATGGGGAAGATACGCTCTACGCCAACAGTACCAGACATCTTACGAACAGTGAAACGCTTCTTCTCACCGTGACCAGAGATCTTGATTACTACACCACGGTAGAGCTGGATACGCTCCTTGTTACCCTCGACAATTTTGTATGCTACGGTAATTGTATCACCAGCCTTGAATGAGGGGTGCTGCTTGCCAGTAGCAAATGCTTCTTCAGCAATTTTAATTAAATCAGCCATTTTTGCTTATGTTTAAAAATTGTTTGTCGATCACCAATAGGCATAACAGGTCACACTTCTCCTGCCAGCGACCTATGGGAAAGCGGGTGCAAAGGTATAACTTTTAATTCATAATTCATAATTCATAATTCATAATTTTGCTATTTAACGCTAAAATTTGTACTTTTGTGCATTAAATTATGTAATTATGAGGCACAAATTAGGAATATTTCTTTTAATTCTTCACTCTTTACTCTTCACTTTTCATTCTGCGTGTGCGCAACAATATAAGGTAAAGTCCACTAAGTGGAAACGTATTGAGGTGACCAGTGCTCTGGATGCCAAGCCAGATTCACAGGCTCTGGCTATCATTGCTCCTTATAAGGTAAGTGTTGACAGTGTAATGTCTCCCGTATTAGGTGCAAGTCGTGTAGCTATGAATGCCAAAAGACCAGAGAGTCTGCTTAGCAACTGGGCTGCAGATGTAATGGTGGAAGGCAGTACAGCCACTGGTTTACCAGTAGCCGATATGGGATTGGTAAATATTGGTGGATTACGCAATAATATGCCTAAGGGCATTGTCCGCAGGGGTGATATACTTCTTATTTCCCCCTTCGAGAATAATCTTGTTGTATTGGAATTGAAAGGTAAAGACCTATTGAAAGTCATGCAGAATATTGCTGCTGTGGGAGGCGAAGGTGTAAGCAGCAGCGTCAGAATGGTCATCAGTAAAGACGGGAAACTTATCAGCGCTACCATCAATGGCGAGAAAATATCCCGTAAACGCATTTATACCGTTGCCACACTGGATTATCTGGCTGAGGGGAACGATAAGATGTATGCTCTGAAGAAAGCCAGAAAATGCCATGAGATAGGTATGAGAACACGTGACGTAATGATGGAAAGCCTTATCAAGCACAGAATAATCGACAGTAAGATTGAAGGGAGAATCACAATAAGTGAAGAATAAGGCTCCCCTCTAACTCCCCCTTGGGGGGGGGAGAAGGATTCAAAATTCAAAAATCAAAATTCATTTTGCTAATCGCTAATCCAAATTTTTAGCCCCATTAAACCCATTATAAATAAGATGAAACGCATAATCACCATAGTAATCTTTCATTTTTTCATTCTTTCATTTTTTCATTCTTTAACCTGCATGGGTCAGCCGCGCACGCTGTTCCTGGTTCATACCAGTGACACACATTCCTGTGTGGAGCCTATTTCACCCAATTTCAGTGATACCGCCCAGGCTAATAAAGGTGGATTCATTCGTAGAGTAGCTTTATTCAAAGAGCTAAGGGAAGAGCACCCTAATAATATGTTGGCACTGGATTGTGGTGATTTCTCGCAGGGAAGTGTTTACTACAACCTGTTCAGAGGAGAGGTGGAAGTGAAGCTCATGAACCAAATGAAGTATGATGCCGTAACAATAGGTAATCACGAGTTCGATTTTGGCATGGAGAATATGGCTCATCTATTCCGCATGGCAGCATTTCCCGTCGTTTGCTGTAACTATGATTTTACCGGTACACCCTGTGAGGGTTTAGTAAAACCTTATATTACCTTAGAACGCAATGGACTGAAAATCGGAATTTTTGGCGTGGCCCCACAACCAAAGGGACTGATAGTTCAGCATAACTATGAGGGCGTGAAATACATCACACCTGCCAAAGCCGCTCAACCTGTTATCGATAAGCTACGCCATGAGGAAAAATGCGATGTTGTAATATGCCTAAGTCATTTGGGCTGGGGGAATGAACCTGAGCAGGATCAGGATTTCATCTCTCATACCTCAGGTATAGATGTGCTATTAGGCGGACATACGCATACATATTTTAAACAAGCAGAATATGTTTCTGACAAGAAAGGCCATAAGGTTGTAGTTGATCACACTGGCAAGAATGCCCGCTTCATAGGAACCTTAGAATTGAAAGTTGAATAGGGTACAAAAAAAAGACGGTTGTCATCCCGACAACCAATCTTTCCTTAACCTTAAACTAATACCATGAAAACGCTGCAAAGGTACGGCCATTTGGGAAACCTTGCAACGTTTACATGGCTTTAATTCTTTTTTCTGCCGCTTTATTGATTTATATCAACTCCGAATAATCCGAATACTGCAAGTTCTCAGATTAACTAGGAATCCTAACGGCTATTATGTTTAATTACAAGTTGTCCTTCTCGATGTCCTTGAAGTACTTGTAGGTATCAACCTTCAGCTCACCGCAAGCAGCCTCGTCACATACGATGATGGCATGGGGATGCAACTGCAAAGCAGAGATTGTCCACATCTGACTTACGCCCTCTTCTACTCCGTGCTGGAGGGCACGTGCCTTGTTGTGACCGTTAACAACAATCAGTACCTCCTTGGCATCCATTACAGTACCTACACCAACGGTAAGAGCTGTCTTGGGAACCTTGTTGACATCATTGTCGAAGAAACGGCAGTTGGCAATGATGGTGTCAGTGGTCAGCGTCTTAACACGGGTACGTGAGGTCAAGGATGAACCTGGCTCATTAAAAGCAATATGTCCGTCGGGACCTATACCGCCCATAAAGAGATCAATACCTCCGGCATCCTTAATAGCCTGCTCGTAAGCAGCACACTCAGCAGCCAAGTCGGGTGCATTACCATTGAGGATGTGTACGTTCTCCTTCTTGATGTCGATATGAGAGAAGAAGTTAGTCCACATAAAACTGTGGTATGACTCAGGATGCTCCTCAGGTAGGTTCACATACTCATCCATGTTGAAAGTTACAACATTCTGGAAGGAAACCTTTCCTGCTTTATACAAAGAAATGAGTTCCTTGTAGAGTCCCAGAGGAGACGAACCCGTAGGACAACCCAACTTAAAGGGCTTCTCGGGTGTTGGATTAGCTGCATTAATCTTTGCAGCAACATAGTTTGCTGCCCACTTTGAAAGTGTAGCATAATCAGGATTGATGATTACTCTCATCTGCAAAAGCCCTCTCCAAACTCCCATTAGGGATAGACAATCAGGGCTGTGGGTCTATGTTATTACTGTTTTATATTTTTGGGACTTGCGCCCGTTATTGCATCATGTTCTGTCTTTGCTTTCTGATGACGATAGGTTGCTTCAGTAGGAATGTACTTTGCATTAACAGCCTCCGTTTCATATACGCATTTGCTAATATCCTCTGTAGAGATAGTAACGGAATCCTTGGTAAGTTCTGGTACATTGTAACTCTTCAGTAATAGGATATTCATCTCAGGATCTTCCTGTGGAATGACAAAAGCCTTGTGAGCCTTGCCGTTTTTGTCAAAATAAGCCAGAAAAGCCCTTGAGTAGTTGCCGTCCATTCTACGACTGGCAAACACCATCCAACGCCCATTGCTACTCCATGAATGGAAACTCTCTGCATCATCACTGTTAGCCTCTTTCAATGCATAGCAGCTGTCCGTCTTGAGGTCTTTTACCCATAGGTCGGCACTTTTATGCCAGATGTGGAACTGGCCATAGTTGCCTTGCGTATACAACACATATCTTCCATCCGGACTCACCCTGGGTACACTGACACTCTTATGCCTGGATGCTGCATCCACCTCTAATTTAGGTTCACTAAACTTACGTGTCTTTGCATCAAAGGTCATAGACATCAGATTGTAGTAAATACTATCATAGCGGAACATCAACTGATGTGCTCTGGTACTGTCAGGCATTGAGGTATCCAGAAGCGGGAGGAGATTGGCATTGCAGTAGTAAAGCTTTTTCCCGTCTGGAGACCAACAAGGGAATGTCTCCAAATCGTACGGGGTGCGAACGATGTGACTAACCTCATTCTTCGATACGTCATACAATAGAAGATCACTAGACTCGTCCATTACCTCGATCTTTTCTGCATGATAGAGATGAAAAGCCTGTCCCGTCTTATTGGTAGAGAATGCAATCAGATTCTCTTTAGGATGCCATGAGGGATACACGCCGGCTGAGATTATGGTACTGTCCTTCATTTGCACCTTATGTGCCTTTCCATTCTGTACTATAACCGTTCCACCATGGTTAGCTCTGACGTGAAACATCATGTCAGCAGAACTGTTGCTTCTATAGTTGTGACAATTGATACAATGATTTACATTATTCTGATACTCGCGATTATTCTCGTATATCGTATGAACATCCCAGTTGGTAAGGTTACGTTGGTAAATACCTAACTGACGGTATAACTCGTAACTGGGCTGTATCAAGCGGTAGCTTAGGAAAGCATCAATAGGTTCCGCGGCAACGCTGAGCGTATATGGTTGGTAGCAGCACCACTTCTCCCCTCTTCTGGCATACACAGACACACGTATATCTGTTCCTTTGCATGAGGAAAGTAGGTTCTTCCATTCTGCCATATCCATCTGCATCACGCCATCTTTCCCGGCAGAAACCAATAGCTCAGTACCCTTTCCTTGCAGATGAGCAACGAAAGCATCTGCCAGCGTATCCCGGACAATAAAGTTGAGCGGCGCTATGTTAGGTGGCACAATGATATCTGTATAATCAGGATAAATATCAGCTTTCTCCTCAAGTTGCGAATACTGAGCTGGCAACTCAGCCTTGGGTTTGCCGCAAGCAGCCATCAAAGCCGCTACTGCTGTTATAAGAATGTATTTTAATTTATGATTCATAATTATCAATTCTTCCTAAGTTCTCCTAGGATTTCCTAGGTTTTCCTAGGCATTCCTAGAGTATTCTTCACTCTTCACTCTTCACTCTAGTTTACTCCCGAATTAGAGGTTTCCTGTCCTGTATATCCCTTCTTGGTGGCCTTTAAGTTTCCGAAGAAGTAATAATAAGGATAATATCCCTTGTATTTACCGAACAGCTCGTATGCATGACCGGGACGGTCGTTCATGTAGGGTTGGACACTATTCATAAAACTCTGAATCCTGGGGATGCGCAAGTCAAGACCGCTGAAATTCTTCTCCAAGCCAGGACTCTTGGTAGAAGCCAACAGAATACCGTCGGCAATGATGTCCGGTGGCGTTGTGCCTACGATAGGCTCCAGGCGCTGTATGAATGAAGGCATCAATTTGGTGTATAGACATACACAAAGCGAATTGTACAAGGCATTGACACTTCTGCCTTCCACCAGATTCAAGTTATAGCCCATGAAGACAGGCTGTTGATACATACTCTCAAAGCTATCATGAAGAGGTTCTGTGAGTCGGATCTTTGCAATTTCAGGGTCTGCATTTACCAAGGAATCATGTCCAACCATAGCGCTGTATTTCTTACAAAAGCCTCCCTCAAAGGGAACATCGCTAAGAATACGAAGGTATTTTCGACAGAGTTCCCACTCACCACGCATCAATGAGCTCTTAATATACAGCTTCATTGTACGCAGTGTAGGTCCTGACATAACCATCTGCTCCATACAGGAATGCATACAGGACTCTGCAAAACCGCCATGATAACATCCTTCGGGAATATACATGCTACTGGCATTGTTAAGACCACCGTCCATTCCATGAAGATAAAGAGAATCATAGTCAAGACGGATATCGTACATACGGTAGGCAATCTGTTCAGTATGTACCAAGGCTATAGCATACATACATGCCATAGGGCGGTTACTTTGATAGGAATGGGCACGGGCCACTTTCTGTATTCCCTCCCAATCCTGTTCCTGCTCCATAGAGGACAATTGGGTAATGACACGCACATAGGGACGCTTCACTTCGTTGAAAGTCACTATAGCAGCAAAGCCCAGGATACAGACTGCCAGCTGAATCAGGTTGTCGCGTTGAGTCTCGTCAACAGGAATACCTATCAGTGCAGGAACTTTCTTACGGCTAAAACTCCTGATCATAATACCCCAGATGACAAGCACAAGAAGTACCAGGAAAGGAATTCCCATGATATATCCCGTCTCAGCCTCAAAGAATATATCAAGTCCGTAGAAGGTAACTACAGCCATATAGGCCAACGCAGGGAGGTACTGAATGGCACGCCACTTTGCCTTCAGACGCCAGCAATAGCCTATGAGCCAAGTACCCAGTGTGAGCATCAAAGCCATTAGGAATCCACCTAATAGCGGGTACTTAAAGGTCATAAGCAAGGCCCTGCCTATATAACGCAGGCTACCGAAGGAACACGAGAGGACATAATCCATCTGACGTGTATCAGAGACCCAGAAACTATATTCGCGACTCAGATGGAATACGCTTCCATAATAAAATGCTGCCCATGCCAGCACTGCCACGAAGAACAGTGGCAGTACCGGCACGCGAAGGACAGATTTCTTTTCTTTTTTGATAGGCTTTGTTTGTGCCATTTTTATCTTAATACCTTTTTACCATTATATATATACAGGCCTTTGGCTGTTGGCTTTTGGCCGTTGGCTACCCTACGGCCTGAGAGGTCATAGATGAATTGAGAATTTAATTCTTCACTCTTCACTCTTAATTCTTCATTCAAAGAGGTTTCATCATCACCTAGGTTGAATGCCTCACTGAAGATGTATGTGAACGGGGTGATTTCTTCTGCAGCAACAACCGACTTACCCTCAGCATCCAGGACATAACCTGGCAGCATCTGAGCATAGGTTACGGCATTCAACGTTACATCATTCTCTACAATATCAATATTTCCATCTACAACAACAGGTTCGCCTGCTGCAATACTTTCAACACTTGTATTCAATTGGTGATTAGTGATAGTACCTACATAACCATTCCTTACTGTGAAGGGCAGTCGCAGTGCTTGATATCCTGTTCCAGTCTTTGTGAATCTGACCTGCTGAGCATTAAAGTCTTCGGGAATATAGAAGGTTCTGTCACCATCAATAACAAGAGACTGGGCAACACCCTCTCCGCTTACAACATTAGTATTGGCCAGTAACTCTGCTGTTGGAAGTTTTTTACCGGTCAGACCAGGCTTGACATAGGCGATGGAATTGGCAGGCAGAGGATTCATCTCGCTGATGCCAGCTGTTCCCGTTCCATAATAATATAAGGTATGGGGCGTAGGATTACCCTCATAGTAAGCCGTCATCTCTCCACGATACATAGAAGGAGCGTAGGGCACCAGTACCTCGTAACCATTAGCCTCACAAGCCACAATGCTGAAACCGTCCTTAATCTTAGACTGAACATATGACGGGAAGACTATCTTGTTCTTATTAGAAAGATAAACCAGTTTGCCGTCCTTATCATAAACCTTATAACCTATGGCACCTGTTCCGTTAATCGTATAAGTACCCGAAGATGTCGAATAATAGTAACCGTCGGTCTGGTACTCATTCACAAAGTCGCTCCACTGCCCTACATCAGCATAGCCAATGGGAACTTCACCGTCATCGTATCCAACACGGGTTTCACCCTTGGGCCTGCCCTCGAAGGGCCCGTCAGAGATACTGGGCGATGGCTTGATACGGTCGTCTATGAAGCAGATGCTGGGGGCCTTGGGATAGCGGCTCATATAAGCCTTAGCCTCTTCTATATCCTTTTCGGTAGTTGTAACCCAATAGTCGCCATAGTCGCCAACATAGAACTTCTCGTATGGCACAAACATGCCGTTTACCTCGAAGAGCTCACTCAAGTCAAGTTGCGCGGCATCACACATCTTCTTGGCCATATGCAGATAGTCATCCTTACCATAGCTGATATAACCGCCCACTACGCCGTTCTCATTGGCAAGGGATGAATCGTATGTACTTGAGCGTTTCTGAATAGGGCTGTTACGAAGCATCTTGAAGAGCGTAGGATAGAAGTCGGGCTTGTGTCCCTGAGCATGGAAGTAGAGGTAAAGCTGGAAGTAGAAACGTGTCTGCTCCCAGATATCCATTCCGAACCATCCCTTTCCCCTTGCAAAGTCCTCAAGGGTATCTGTCACCTTTGCTCCACGGGTTGTGGAAACACCGTGCAGGAAGACATTGACATTAGAGAAGAGGTTATTGCTCACCTCGGTAGCGCCCACAATGTTGAAGCATGCCTGATGATTATGTCCTATCTCGTGCGAAGGACCCCAGATAGCACCACCACTGGCAGTGATGGTATTATAGTTCATAATAGTCCCGATGGTACCGTCGCTGTAATAGGTACCATAGGTAGAGGCATACATGTATCCGTGGTTGACAGAGAAAGCATTCCAGATATTGCGGAAGCGTCCCTGAAGGTCTTCCTTGAAGCCCATTAGGTCTTCCTCGCACTCCACGAAGTTGTTCCAGACGCGCATCAGTCCCTCCACCTCGCCTTTAGCACCAATAGCATTCTTTACCAGACTGCCAAGCATGGCAAAGACAATACGGTCGCACTTGAAGTTAACAATCTTGCTCTTATCCAGCATCTTCTCATACAGAAGTGTCCAGTCTTCATTGGTCATGCCACGCGTATAATCAAAGTAGCCTTGTAACTCGCCACCTTCAATGTGTATCTTGACATTAGGATAGTTGGCAAGATACTTCTCAGGGTTGTTGAGCTGATAGAAGATATAGAGAGTGCTGGGGTTACTTAACAGGATAGTGTTTAGACCAGCATGCAGGCTAGTGGTTGTACCCGTCTGATGGTCACCAGGACTGTCGCTGTCTACAACAACCTCAGCCTCTAAGGTACAATCGGCACTGGGTTCCTTGTCAAGGTAAATGTAGATAATGTCACCAGCCTTGCCAACAATACCGGTAGGTCCGGATAGCTTTCCGAAACTGTAACTCATACCCGCATACTTGTTCCCCGACATCTGCTGATGGTGGCTGTAAATCTGATAGTCATCACGGATACGGAAGAATTTCTCAAAGCCCTCACGCTTATAGCCCGTAGAAGAAGTATAGCTCTGCCAGGTATTATTCTTCACCTTCAGAATCATTGCCTGGATATCAGCGTTCAGTATCTTAAAGTCGTCATTCTCTGCCAGAGCTTCATCAGAGAGTGCCTGAATCTCCTCTTTCAGCTCTGTGCACGCATTGTCCTTGAAGAGATTGGCAAGAGCAGCCTTGTATGTTCCGATTTTGGACTTGAGGTCGGAATAGTTCTGTAGGTTGCTACGTCCCTCCTGAATAAACTCATCTGTAAGCTCCGCTTCCTCAAAGCCCCACGTACTGCCGGCTATGTCTGTGGTGTACCAACCCACCACATTGCTGTTGGCGGCACTATGCAAGCCCACACTTCCACTGTCTATGATATAGAACAGCATGTTTGTTACATCACTGGTGCGTGTGATGCCATATCCCGCATTAGGCTTATTTGTCTGTGTCTTGTACTGGGTGCTAAGCGTACCGCTTTGGCGTGAGATATAGCGCTCTGTACAGAGGTTCTGCAGGAAATATTTACCTGCGGTACCTGAGGCCACAAGTGTCCAGTACTGAGAAAGCTTATCAGCATTCGCCCCCTCACAGCTAATGGAGTTGTTACTGAAGTCCTCGTTCATGTAGGTATTATAACCTATATTACGGATGCGATAATACTTGCCCACCACAGGTTCTTTGAATTCAGACTGCGACAATAATCCAGCCTCGACTTCCTCTAATGAGTAATTATCTACCAGTGATATGTTCCAATCAGACCCGGCATCTCCCTGGCATGACCACTTGTAAAGTGTACTGCCATTAAGGTTCAAACAAACAGACCCATTGAAATCACTCTTCTCTGCCACGTTAATGTAGGTAGAGTTATTACTGTTGTTGGGGCTGTATTGGATATACAGGGTCTTAGCCGTCGAACTTGGCGAACGGAAATTATCATCGGATGTCAGGTAGCGTCCTGTACTTCCGTTACGTAACGTATAACCGTCCCCCTTCTTATTCAGAATCCAAACCTGCTGTAGCGTGTTAACATCAGCCTTTGCGCCCAGCGTCTGACTATTGTCATTAGTAAGATTCATTGTCGAGTACCTGCGGTTTGTAAGGCGAATCAGCCCCCCCTTGTTAAGGACGTAATCCACGAAGGCAGAACCTTTCAAATCATCTAATCCTTTGAAAGCTACCTTCTTAAACACCCAGTCCCGGTCACCTTCGGCATTGCCTACAGTACTGGCTCCCTTCAGTGTACCGTCAATACTTTGCAGGTAATAGAGAGTATTCTTGAGAGACCAGTGTCCGGCGGAGCCAAACTGAGCAATAGTATAGGCATATTTAGAAGCAACAGTTGCACTGGTACCAAAGTTCTTAGTCGTGCTAATATTGGCATAATAGTTTCCAAGACCAGACTTCAGATAATATTTACCTTCTGTCTCCGTAGCCTCCAGTTGAACCAAATAACCGGCACCACTTGAGGCATCCAAACCATTCGGACTTGTTGTGGTGGGAACCAGGGTATTGTTGGTACCCTCCATGGTAAAAGAAGATGTGCTGGGGTTGTATAGGAAGTACCATTCCCCCGTCTGGAGCGTTGTGACATTCTCTCCAACAGACAGAAGTTTCCCTTCCCATTCCTGATTTTGTGCCTGTATACTCCATATGCCAAGCAGCTGAAGCAGCAATAAAGTTATCAAAGATTTAGCTTTCATAGTGGTATTGTTTTTTTAAGGTACGGAAATAAAAGCGGAAGTGAATTCGCCTCTTAACCTCATATCTGACTTCCCTTTTAGTTTCCAAATTGTAGAATTATTTATCAATTATCACTGCAAAGATAACAAAAAAAACCATAAAGCAGTATTCTACTGCTGTTTTTTATAAATAATTTAAGTTTCGGGAGTTTCGGAATGGAGTTAAATAGGGAGTTATGCGCTTCGCGCAGGGAGTCAAGCCTGCAAGAAGGCTGGACGATAGCTTTGCCCCCAATTTTATCTTTTAACTTTAATTTTTATCTTTTATCTTTTAACTTTTCTCTTTTAATTCTTCTCTCCCCTTGTCAGCTCCGGGTACTGTATACGGGTATGGTACATGGTACGAAGCTTGGTTTTGAAGACCTCCTTGGCTTCGGCTATCTCCAAGAAGGAAATAGGACATTGAGCAAAATAGCCGCTGGTAATCTGGTCGTTGATTATCCTGTCAACCATATTGTTCAAGCTCTCCTCTGTATATTCCGACAAGCTACGGGAAGCCGCTTCAATAGAGTCCGCCATCATCAGGATAGCCTGTTCCAATGTCGTAGGATTAGGACCGGGATAAGTGAACACTTTCTCGTCCACCTCTTTGTCAGGGAAAGCATTCTTGTATGAAACGTAGAAATACTTGGTCATGCTCTGGCCATGATGGGTAGAGATAAAATCCTTTATCACAGAGGGCAGCTGATATTTGTCTGCCAAACGCAATCCGTTCTTCACATGCTGAATAATGATCTGTGCACTCTGTTCAAATGGCAGATTATCATGTGGATTCGTACCCGACTGGTTCTCGGTAAAGAATACAGGATTCTCCAGCTTTCCTATATCGTGATACAAGGCGCCGGTACGCACCAATTGGCTCTTAGCACCTATGCTGTTAGCGACCTCTGCAGCCAGGTTGGCAACCTGCATACTATGCTGGAAGGTTCCCGGAGCTTCCTCCGAGAGTCTGCGAAGTATGGTGTTATTGATATTAGAAAGTTCTACCAATGTAACGTTTGACGTGAAGCCGAAGATGCGCTCAATAGGCATGAGCAGCGTGTAAGACAACAGAGACAGGACTCCGGCGACTAGAATATAGATATACGTCCATTTGTCAAACCCATTAGAGTTATACGGACTGCCATGCAATAATTCAATGCAGAAATAGGTCACTAATGCTGCCAGAGTTACCAAAGCTGCTGCGCGAACCAGTTCGCTACGCTGTGAGAGCTGGCGCAGGCTGTATATGGCTACCAGGCCAGCCACTAACTGAGTGACAATGAATTCGTACGGATGGTTAAGTACCAGAGCGCAAGTCAGGATAGACAGTGCATGGGCAATAAAGGCCGTTCTGCTGTCCATAAACACACGAATAAAGATGGGTAGGATACAATACGGAATAACATACACGCTCATCAAACCGTGTGACTTCAGAATAAAAGTAATTATCGGGAATAGCAGGCACTGGCTTATTACCAACATAACGGTACGCGGATTAGCCAGATAGTCGCTTCGGAACTGCTCAAAGTAGAACAAGAGCAGAATCATCATAATGGCAATATACGTCACCTGTCCTCCTAACAGTAACAGGCGCTCCTTATTACTCATGGAACGACTCTGTTGGAAACGCTCTAATGACTGTAGTACGCAATATGTATATTCATCTACAATCTGTCCGTGATCCACCAACTTCTGACCTACCTGAACCTGTCCGATGTATGGTACCAGTTGGGCATCTACTTCTTGCCTCTGTTGTAGAGATTTCTCGGCATCATAAGTCAGATTGGGTTGTATGAATTTTTCCAACCCGCATCGCATCAGTTTGCTGTGATTGTAACGCGTGCTATCCACCTCTGCCATCATGTATTCATAAGCAGTTTTCTCTGTGAACAACTGTTTCACATATCGGGGTTGCGACTCGTTATTCTCATAGAGCCAAACCTGTCGGGTATTTTCCTTTTTCAGTACCTCATAGTCTTCAGCTTCTATAATACCCTGGGCATACAGGTATCTTAGCTTCTCTAACAGATGTGGCATATAGTAAAAAGGTATCCCCTCGCCTATCATTGATTTCAAGGCATCTTTCATCTGTGCAGCCTGCTTCTCATAGACAACATCCTTATATTCAAAATATGGCTCATAATAGTTGCGGAGACTGTCGCTCTCCCGCTTCAACTGGGCATCACTCTTATATACAGGAAAACTGTCTTGGGCAATCAGCTGCGAACCGTCCCATGGCTCTCCCACCTTGTATTCATATTTACTATAGCCCCCCTTAGGCAGGAAGATGGTCAGGATGACTATCATAGAGATCAGTCCTGAGATCCTATACAGGTACTCTTTCTTGCTGATTTTTCTTTGTCTATTGTATCGGCTCATTATTTCAAGTTTTATTCACTACGTTCATGGGAGTAAACTCACTTTGTGAGTGGGAGTTAGTTCGCTGCGTTCACGGAGTTAACTCACTTCGTTCGTGGAAACTAATGTACTCTGTGAACGGGAGTTAAAAGTTTCACGTTGGTCTTTATTTTTTCTTATACCCTCTGCATAACCATTAAGCTTCCAACTAACCTGACCAATAAGGTTTTCTAGGTCATCGAATGTAGTCTTATTGATATAATTAATATCAAACGATAAGATTATATAATACCGATACTCCTCATGTGAACCTTGTGCGATGTTCATAAAGCGGAGTTTGTCTGCACAACTTAACTTGCGGTAGCCTTCACAAATATTGGCAGCAATTGAAACTGCCGCACGACGAAACTGTGACGTAAGTCCGTATCGTTCATCCTCAGGATAATATTTTGTTACAGCATAAACGGTCTTCACGAACTCATGCGCATAATGCCAACACTCCAAGTCCGTAAAGCTACGACTACTGCTCATTTTATCACTCATTATTTTCTTTATATTTCTTACTTTCAGCAATATAGTTGCTCTGCTCCCGTCAGCTCGGCTGACATAACTCCCTGCCAACTTAGTTGGCTCTACTCCCATTCACCGTGTGAATTTTCTCCCAGCAACAGAGTCGCTTAACTCCCACTCACAAAGTGAGTTTTCTCCTAAGCTATTGCTTTTCAAATGCGAAAATACAAAAAAAAGTCTTTTGTTAGAAAAAAAATGTTTACTTTTGCACGAATTTTGACAACATTAGCTTATGCAAGATAGAAAAGTTAGGGTAAGATTTGCCCCAAGTCCTACAGGTCCGCTGCATATTGGTGGCGTAAGGACCGCGTTATACAACTACCTTTTTGCACGTCAGCATGGAGGTGATTTGATTTTCAGAATCGAGGATACCGACAGTGGACGCTTCGTACCCGGTGCCGAGGAGTATATCATTGAAAGCTTCCGTTGGCTGGGCATCCAGTTTGATGAGGGTGTCAGCTTTGGTGGCTCACATGGTCCATACCGTCAGAGTGAGCGCAGGGATATCTACAAGAAATATGTGCAACAACTCCTGGATAACGGAAAGGCTTACATCGCCTTTGACACGCCAGAGGAGTTGGATGCCAAGCGTGCTGAGATAGAGAACTTCCAGTACGATGCCAGCACACGTATGCAGATGCGCAACTCACTCTCTTTGCCCAAGGAGGAGGTTGACAAACTCATTGCCGAAGGACATCAGTACGTTGTCCGCTTCCTCATCGAACCCGGCAGGGATGTCCTGGTTGACGATTTGATTCGCGGCGAAGTTCGCATCAACAGCAGCATTCTGGACGACAAGGTACTCTACAAGAGTGCCGACGAGCTGCCCACCTATCATCTGGCCAACATCGTTGACGACCACCTGATGGAGGTTACCCATGTGATACGTGGTGAGGAGTGGTTGCCCAGTGCACCGCTGCATGTTTTGCTATACGAAGCTTTCGGATGGGCAGACACTATGCCCCGCTTCGCTCACCTACCCCTCTTGCTTAAACCTATAGGAAACGGTAAGCTAAGCAAGCGTGACGGCGACAAGTTAGGATTCCCTGTATTCCCCTTAGAGTGGCACGACCCAAAGACAGGCGAGATTTCAAGCGGATACCGCGAGAAAGGCTACCTGCCCCAGGCTGTCGTTAACTTTCTGGCTCTGCTGGGATGGAACCCCGGTAACGATCAGGAGTTGATGACACTGGACGAGATGGTGAAACTGTTTGACCTGAGCAAGTGCTCTAAGAACGGTGCTAAGTTCGATTACGTCAAGGCAGCATGGTTCAATCACCAGTATCTTATTCAACAGCCCGACGAGGCATGGGCTCCTGCCTTTGATAAGATTCTGAAAGCTGAGGGCATCAACGCTACTACCGAGCAGGAAGCAGAAGTGGTACGTATGATGAAGCTGAAGGTCATTGAGTATGTAGATGGTCAGGGCAACAAGCGCAAGCGTAACATCAGCTTCCCCTCTGATCTCTGGCCTCTCACCCGCTTCTTCTTTGTAGCTCCAGAGAGTTTCGACCGCGAGGATAAGTTCATCCGTAAGAACTGGACAGAGAACACGGCATCTGAGATGCAGCAGTTCTGCGAGGTGCTGGAAGGTATTCAGGACTTCAGCGTAGAAGGTATGAAGGCTGTTGTTGATCCATGGGTAGAGACATCAGGTCTGCGCCCCTGGAACGCATGGCGTATCTGTCTGGTAGGTGCAGGACAAGGTCCCGACATGTATGAGTTAGCGGCATTCCTTGGTAAGGAAGAAACACTAAAGCGTATGCAATTCGCAATAGAAACATTGAAATAAAAGACCAACCCCAAGCCCCTCCCGTAATGGAGGGGCTTTTTTACGAGAAAAAAACAGTTCCAACGGGAACGGCAGTCATACTCTCTCTCCTCCCACAGTTGCTCATTTTTTTTAGTCCCGCAGAAATAGCAGAAATGGCGGAAATTATTTAAAGCAGTGTCTTTGGTGTTGTGCCAACCGTTCTTCGTCCGGTTTTGATGCTGGAAGCACATGGTTTTACTTGTATGCAAGCATCCAGATAAAACCACGCCCTTCCAACATCAGTGATATGACCATCACTTAGCACAACATCAAAGCATAATTTATTTTCCCTTCAGAGATTTTCTTTCCTATCAAAACAATAAAACACTCCATTTCCCCGTTCTTTCTTGGAAATAGAATATCCACAAGAAATAAAATAAACGCTAATGACAGACAATGACATAACATACCAGATACGCGGAGCCATTTATGATGTATACAGGAAACTAGGCCCTGGGCTCTTGGAATCCGTTTACGAAGAAGCAATGACCTATGAGCTGGAGAAACGCGGGCTTACGGTGGAAAGGCAGCTGGAGGTGCCGATACACTATGATGGTCAGATATTAAAGACAACGTTAAGATTGGATCTGCTGGTTCAGGGAAGAATTGTCGTTGAGCTGAAAAGCGTCAGGGAACTCCAGGAAGTCTTTTTCAAGCAGACAAGAACCTACCTGAGGCTATTGGGCCTGAAAGTTGGCATCCTTGTAAACTTCAATACAAATAACATCCTTAAGGACAGTATCCACCGCATTGTCAATGGAGCGGACGGATTGAATTAATATCTCTCGAAAGAGAGTATACAACGCTTTGATGTTGTGTCAAGTGATGGTCACAGCACTGATGTTGAAAGTACATGGTTTTATCTGGATGCTTGCATACAAGTAAAACCATGTACTTCCAGCATCAAAACCGGACGAAGAACGGTTGGCACAACACCAAAGATACCGCATAAGATATTTCTGCTATTTCTGCCATTTCTGCGGGACAAAAAAAGACAGCCCCCACTAACGAGAACTGCCTTTCCATTATTATCTTAGGAATAGAAGATTATTCTTCATCGTCTGACCAAATGGCCCAATCGGCTTCCTTGGTTAAGGCGTCACCACCATCTACTGTTGTTTTGCCATCTATTGGCAGGCTCTCTGCCAGCATGCTGACAACCTGAGCCTCTTCAATCTTAAAAGCGGGTTTAATGTACATCATGATAACCAGCCTCTCCCCCCGCCCTCTCCGAGGAGAGGGAGCCGAGGTTCTGAGGACTTATTTTTATTTGTTAATACTCATGTTTCTTTTCTTAGATTCCCCACCTCCCATTTGGGGGCGACTGGGGTCTTTAGAGTAGCCACTGGATGTGGCTGCGGCCCCATAAAGGGGAGCGAATCCCCATTCGCGACGGAGGCTAAGGGGTTAGGGGTTGGAGAGGGGCGTTTACTTCAGTACCTTCTTTCCGCCTACGATATTGATGCCCTTCTGCAGTTTAGACAGCTTCTGGCCAGCGAGGTTATATACCTCCCCATTTTGAATTTTGAAATTTGAATTTTGAATTGAGCCGATGGCTGTCTCGCCATCTTCTACAAAGAAGAGTGCCTTAACGTATGGATAGTCAGAAAGCTCAAGGAATGCCTTGCCTGCCTTGATGGTACCTGTAGTTGCCTGATAGAAACCAACCTCCTCGTTCTCGGGCTTAGCCAGAACATACTGAGAACCGGTTGCTTCTGTATCAACAGCTGTACCCTTCAACTCATTAACGATATTGATAGGCTGCAAGTCGGCAGCTACCTTATTATAATAGGTACCCTTCAGGACAACTGCAGTACTTGCAGGAATGTTATCCACCTCAGTAAGAGCAAGGTATTCACCCTTGGTAACAACACCAACGTATGCCTTAACATCACCTTTCAGTTCATAGCCAGTAGTGGTGTCGAAAAGAGTTGCATAACCAGCCTCACCTACGTAGCTAACAGGTGAGCTGCCAAATACAGGATATGCATCCTTGCCAATCTCCTGGCTGAATGCCTCACCCAACTTGAATGCAAGTTCACCGCTTGCTAGCTTAGCATCGTTAGTAGAAAGATTGTAAGTGTTGACAAGATTACCACCGCCACGAACGAAGTCTGTACAGATACTTTCACCGTTCTTGATAACGCCAATGTTATAGGTATTTTCAATTGTTGACTTGTCACCACCAGTCCAGCCAGTGATAGCACCAGACTCACGACCAGAAGTTACGTTACCTACATTGTAGCAGTTGGAGATGTAGAAGTGAGCAGCACCACTCATGTTCACACCAATGATACCTGCACCATTAGCTTCAGCGGCAGTGATAGTAGCCTCATTACCGCAGTTGATGATGCTCAGTTTCTTGCCATCAACGCTTCCATTAGAACCGCCAACAATACCACCCACATAGCTTTTACCTGATATACTTCCCTTAACAACAACATTCTTGATAGTAGCACCATCTGTTGCAGTTCCGAAGAGACCCTGATAGTTCAGGCCAGGATTATTTAGTGCCAAGGTTACAGCGTGTCCCTGTCCGTCAAATGAACCTTTAAACACTTTTTCTGTATTACCTGCAGGTACATACTTTGCAGCATTCAAATCTACATCAGCAGTGAGGACAGCGTTGGCATCAGCGTGACCTGCATTCACAAACTGAGCCCACCAAAGCAAATTACCTGCATTTACAAGCTGGTAGACACCGTCAACTGCATTTGCTTCCAGACCCACAGCATGACATCCAGAACATACGCCATCTTCGCCAAAAACATGATCGTCTTTTTTTGATTCATTTGTATTGCTCAATACTACATCAACACCTTCCTTGGGAGTAACACCGTCGCAATAGAATGATCCGTTAGCATAGAGCTTAGCGCTGGTAGTGAGGGGAGTGGGCATTGCATCTGTACCTAATGTCTGGAACCAGTTCTCAGCACCTGATACATTGCCGTTCAATGTATAAGTCATCTGACCGTTGCCAAGAGTGGCATCATTCTGACCTGACTTATAGCTATTGATAACACTGGGGTTGTTACGGCCGAAGTCAGAACCACCCTTCCAATTGATATCAGCTACCACCAAACAGTTCTTGATGGTTGTGCTGGCACCACTGTTAGCCCAACCAACGATACCACCATTACCATCGCGATTAGGAGCACTGATCTTACCATAGAAGGCACAATTCTCAATAATAGATGCATCGTATGTTACAGAACAGATGCCACCGATAGTACCATCCCCGTTCTGATTATCAACAACTTCTACAGTACTGATACAGTTGTAAATCTTAGAGCCGTCGCCCTTCAGCAAACCGCAGAAACCTGCCGTCTGATTCTTATTAGTGGCAGTAATTTTACCTGCCAGTTTCAGGTTGTGTACCTTACCAACAACAGTACCGAAGAAAGAGAAGCGGGTACTGTAAGTTGATGTCAGGTCAACAGTAACGGTATGGTTCTGACCATCGAACTCGCCACGGAAAGGATAATCCTCAAATAAACCGATGGCATCCAAGCTGCCGTTCATATAATCAGTATAGTCAATGTCAGCTGTCAGCCTAACCTTATAGTCCTCCTTATTTAAGTTGTTACGACACATTAAAGCCAATGTGTTCAGTTCTTCTGGTGTGCCAATGTTGAAATAGCCCTCCCCATCAGCTACCAAAGACGTAGAGTTAGCAGCCTCCCAAGACAACGTTTTGGCGTTCTTGTCAACCGTAATGGTGTACCACTTCCAGCCTTCGTCTGAGGGATTCCACTTCCAGTCATTTGCCGATTGGTAGGTGTCACTGCCTCCTTCTTGTGTAATGGCAAAATTCTCCGCTGAAGGACAGTAGCGAACATTCCAGGGGGTAGTTCCTTCCTGAATTTTAAAGCCCTCGCCGCCATGCTTCAGCAGGCCCGTCCATACATAGACACCAGGACTGGTTTCTTTCATTCTTGTTAATTGGCGCACAATAAAATCTTCACTCCAACCAATGATAGTACCGTCACCAACGAGGTACAACGCATCGTCTGCATACATACTACAGCATACGAGTGCGAACATTAAAGATAAAATCTTTTTCATGAATTGTTGATAGTTAATAGTTAATAAATATAGTTAAAGTAATCACAAGTTTCTAGGTCAATTTGTAGATATAACAGCAGCAAAGGTAACAATAAAAAATGGATAAATGCAAATTATTCTTAAAAAAAATGCATTGTCATCAAAAAACGATGACTGTACCCTATTTTGCTACCTCGCCAGTCTGCACGTGCAGACTCGAGGAGGGAACAAATGCAGGCTCGAGTTGTAAACAAGAGAGGCAGCCCCGCTCGGAACTGCCTCCTTTGTTTACACCTTATTTATTATCACCCATTCTCCCCTCGCCCTTTGGAGAGGGGTCGGGGGTGAGGCTATTCTTCGTCGGACCAGATGGCCCAATCGTTTTCCTTTGTCAATGCCTGACCACCATCTACTGTGGTCTTGCCATCTATTACTAGGCTCTCTGCCAGCATCACAGCAGGCTGAGCCAATTCTACGCGCGAAGCGGGTTTCAAATACTTCTTCATATCGGACGGACCCACCCCTTCCCCTCCCTTGTAGGGAGGGCTTTTTATAGATTAGGGGGCTTATAGGGTCATTCTTTTAATTGTTATTATTACTTTTGTTGAGACCCATCACCCTCCCTACAAGGGAGGGCTGGGGAGGGTCTTATTTCAGTACCTTCTTACCACCAACAATGTTGATGCCCTTCTGCAGCTTATTGATGCGCTGACCGGCAATATTGTAGATAGCGACCCCCTCTTTTGTCTCCCCGAGGGGAGAAACAATTGCGGTTTCATTTTCGCCACCGAAGTAGAATGCCTTAACTTCTGTAGAAGGAAGTTCCAGGTATGCCTTACCAGCCTTGATGGTACCGGCATTGGCCAAGTAGAAACCAACTTCAGCGTTCTCAGGCTTAGCCAGTACGTACTTGCCTGCGGCCTCTGTATCCTCAGCAGAACCCTTCAGAACATTTCCTTCAATTTTGGCAGCACCAAAACCAGGTATAAGACTATAGATACCAGGAGCGCCCTTCAGAATCACAGCGGTCTGAGCAGGAATGAAACAAACACCAGATGTCTTGTCTTTGACAGGTATCAGCTCCAACTTTTCGCCATTTATCTCACCTGTAAATGCCTTAATTTCATCGGCCACAACATCAACATCAGGAATATACAATGTAGCATAACCTGCCTCGGAAATCTTAACAACAACATCGTGTTCCAACAGATCTTCGTAAGACATTGGGATTACAGGATAAGGATCCTTCTTTGATTCTCCTTCATCCTCCAGATTCTGACGGAAGGCAATACCTAACTTAGCTGTTACCTCACCGCTTGCAAGTTCCTCTGTTGTAACACTCGGAGCAACTTTCGGATCAGACCCATCGTTTTTCTTCGCAGAACCATAAGCACTTCCTTCAAGCCAGTAGTTATTCGTCACTTTCTCCGCAGAGAACCCTTTTGTACGTCCCAAGATAGCACCGCCGTATTTAGGAGCGCCCTCACCATCGAAAAGAATCTTTCCTATAGTCAGACAGTTCTGTACATATGCTTCTTGAGCATTAACATATCCTACGATACCGCCTGCCGCACAGTTTATATCCTTGAAGGTGACATCGCCATAATTGACGCAGTCTATCACTTTATCACCATTGGTAATGTAAGCAGCGATGCCTGCAGAATTGTCTGTGCTACCTGATGCAACTGTCATAGAACCATCAAAAGAGCACCTTTTAATAATATTACCACCACGAGCAGTACCTACTACACCGCCTACATGATGTGTTTCACTATTGGGAACATCAATAATTAATGCAGAGTGAACATTCTCGATGATGCAATTAGTAAGATTAGCGACAACACCTCCACAGTAGCCACCAGTTACTTTAAGACTTCCACTGATGCTGAAATTCTTGATGTTAGCATTATTAGCGTCACTGAAAAGTCCCAGATGTCCAACGCCTTCTGCATTGAAGCCTGTAATGGAGTGTCCCTGTCCATCGAAAGTACCAGCGTAGGCGGTTTCTCCAGGTGCCACATTACCTGAGCCGCCACACATGGGAGTCCATGCTTCACCAGCAAGGTTAATATCACCTGTCAACACAGCATTAACTTTAGGATTAATCTGATTTACATATGCAGAGAACCACTTCAGTTGTTTCACTGTGCCTATTTCGAAGTAGCCATCGGTATTAGCAGTCATATAATTCTTATCAGGGAAACTGCAATAGGTGCACAAGCCGTCAGTATATTTATGTTCGCCAATGTTAGTTCCTTCTGTGTTACTATATGTAAAAGAACCCTGAGGAGCGCCGGTATCTGGACAAAATGTTCCATTTATAAAAACAACATCTGTGCCATAAGGCGTGGGGTAGTAGTTGTTCTCGTCACTTGGAAGTTTCTGGAACCAACTAACATTCTTTGACTGCTTGTCATTCAGATCAAAACAGATTTCACCGCTCTTAAGTTGATTATCGTCAACCTTTGTGGCTGTCAAGTCATTTCTGCTTTGTGATCCATTTGCATTAACAGAACCGGATTTATAGTAGTTGTTAGTGTAAACAACATTTGCTCCTGTAACTCGGCCGCCAATCATGCCAAGTTCCTTTGATGTTACAGAACCTATAGAAAGACAGTTCTTGATGTTGACTATGGGATTCGCACCAATGTAACCTGCTATGCCGCCACATTGACCATCTGCACTTCCATTCTCAAGTGTGCCTTTGAACAAGCAGTTGCATATAGTCAGATTTGCTTTAGTATTGTTGTTCACATAGCCTACTATGCCGCCAAAATTTCCTGTAAGCTCTCCAGCATTGAGGGTTCCAAAATAGCTACAGTTCTCGACAACAACCGTACCATTCAAAGAGCCTCCTAATATACCGCCAATTCTTGCGGAAGCTTTTTCGGTAACAAATGAATTATTAATTATAACGTAACTCTTCACATTGCGGATGGTGGGAGTGGCATCTCGTGCATATGCCGCAACACCACCTGCATACTGATAGCTTGCATTGGTGATAGTACCCTCAATACTGAAATTCTCAATAAGGCATCCTGTTGAGATAACACCAAATATGGCAAAATAATTTTTGTTTGAGGTAAAATTAAAATTATTGATAGTATATCCTTTACCATCAAAATGACCACAATAAGCAGACGATACAGCACCTGTATTCCAGTCACCGATTGCTGTCCAGCTTTGTAACTTTGACATATCGATGTCACCTGTAAGTACAGCATTGGCAGTTGTCTCGCCACCGTTAACTAAAGCAGCGAAATCTGCCAAGTCCTGAGCTGAACTAATCTGATAAACGTCGCCGTCTTTCTCTAACGCCCATGCGCTACTTGTCATACCAATACACATGGCAAGAAGCAAAAGTAGTTTTGTCTTCATAAAAAAAGAATATTAAAGTTAAAAAAGGTTTTTATTGCACCAATGTACGTGCGCAAAAATACGTTTTTTTGTAATACGCTCCAAATTTCAGAGACATTTTTAGCCTTAAACAACAGAAAAGGCAATCCCCAGATAGAGAATTGCCTTTTCTTTTTCAGTTTGGTAACGCTAATTATTCCTCATCGTCTGACCAGATAGCCCAGTCATTCTCTTTGGTCAATGCAGCGCCACCATCTACTGTTGTCTTGCCATCTATTGGCAGGCTCTCTGCCAGCATGCTGACAACCTGAGCCTCTTCAATCTTAAAAGCGGGTTTAATGTACATATTCGCAATTTTTGATTTTTGAATTTATCAATTTTGAATTAAAAGAGGACCTTGCGTCCGCTTACGATATTTACGCCCTTCTGCAGCTTAGAAAGCTTCTGGCCAGCGAGGTTATACACCTCTCCATTTTGAATTTCGAATTTTGAATTTTGAATTGAGCCAATTGCTGTCTCATTCTCCTCAGCGAAGGGATAGAATGATTTCACAGCATTGCCACCAGTGATTACAAGATAACCCTTGCCAGCTGCAATAGTAGTACCTTCATTTACCTGATAGAAACCAACGCCTTTTCCTGCATTAGCCAAGACATACTGTGTTCCATCGGCAACAACATCATTCTCTGCAGCCTTAAGTACATTGCCGGTTAATTTATCAGCACCAGTGGTGTAAGGCAGCTTGTAGGAACCAGCCTTACCCTTCATCACAACTGCACTACCAGCAGGAATCTTTGTTACTTGTGTCAAGTTAGCCCAACCTTCAGGAGCAAGGCTTACAGTATATGCAGCCAAATCCTCAGCATTGAAACCGCTCATGTCGATATCCTTCACTTCAGGAATGTATGTTGCATAACCATTACTACCCATATAGAACATCTCTGCGCTATCGTCTTTGCCTACAATGCAGAAGCCGAATACCATAGCCTTACTATTGGCTTTGGTCTCGCCAGAGTTGTAGAGGCTGATACTTGTAATAATCTTGTTCTGGTCAACAAAAGCAGGAATTTCAAAGAAACGGAAGTTGTTATTACCATCATATAAATTACCCCAAACACGACCTGTCTGATATACAGTCACGGCACGTGTTACTTCGTTATTTGTATCCCAGTTGTAAATCTGGAACTGAGCTGTTGATGTAGTGCCATCCTTGTAAGTGAAGGTAGCCGTCATATCTGCAGGGCCATTACTTGCTGTTCCAAGGAAGTAGAATCTCCAGCTCTTGCTCTGACGTTCGCCGTCGAGGGTCATTGTTTTAGTCTCTCCCTTCTTTATTGAGACAGCGTTCAGGTTGTCATAGTTGAATGCATATGTGTGACCACTGGAAGTCTTGAGAATACCATCGTCAGGAACGCCATAGGTTGTAGTTTGTGATTCACCAGTTTCTGTATTTGTCACTGTCTTAGTGTAGAAACCTGTTACGTTGTTATCAAAGCCCTCGATGATATCCACATCACCCACAGCTGGAACGTTACGAGTAAACACGTCAGCATCAAGACCAGAAGAAATATTTACTGACTCAGCACCAAACTTATCATCACTTGCCAAATAGTCAGCCATCACCTTCTCTGCAGCCCAAGCTGCTGTGACGTTTTCTGTCAAGTTCTTGTAAGTAGAACTGCTTACAGTTGTTACAGCTGCATCAAATGTATTCTTCATCTCATCGGTAGCTTCACTGTAGTCATACCTGCTCTGGAAGTCTTGCAACTCCTGTATGGCTGCAGCCTTATTGTTATTGAATGTTGTTACATCAATAATGTTCAGATCAGCCATCTGCTGCTGATTCCTGCTGGGATCCGTAGTGCTCAGCAGAACGACTTTGAAGTATTGATAAGATTCTGAAATTGATTTTGTAAAGTCGAAATCCTGTGTCTTACCGCTCTCAGAAGTCATGCCACCATCCTCAGTATAATAAAGCTCGACCCACCCTGCAGCATCTGCTGTTGCATCAAATACGCTTGTGAAGTTTCCGCCATATATGGCCCATGACTTCCAGTTGCGATATGTATTGTTACCTGTATCGCCACCTGCAGTCAACTGATAATAGAGCGGCTGAATAGCTTCCTTCAAACGCCATACGATGTTGCCAGATTTGAAGCCTCCGCCCCACTTTGTACCAGGCTTTCCGTCGAGCAAGTTTGCAGCAACACCATCCCCCCATGTATCACCAACCGTTGACAATACTGAATAGCTGTTGGAAGCATAGCTTTCAACGTATTTCTGCATGTTTTTAACTTTTCCTAGAGCAGCATCCAAATTCTCGAAGTCACTGGAAACAGCTGCAGCTGCCTTCAAATCGTCGAGGGTGCTAACAAGATTAGCATATTCGGTTTGCAGCGCATTATCAGCATTGCTTGTATTGAAACTCTTAGCACTGGCGATAACATCATCATATGCAGAGGTATCAACTGTGTAGTTCTTGAAAGCAAACTCACCCATCTGCATCCAACCTGCGCCCTTCGTAGAAGTTGCCTTAACAAGATAGTATGTATAGAAGTGCTCATTATCAGAGTTTGTCATTGTAAAGTCAAAATCTGTGGTATTCTGATCCTGTAGAATATCATCATTCTCACGGATATCCAATGCTACCCAACCGCCTTCTGTACTGCGAACAGCCGCCTTTGCAGCATTATCGTTGGCGAAGTTTCCGCCATAGACAGTCCAGTTCTTCCAATTACGACCATTATAACTTGCATTGTCACCACCTGTAGTTAAGGTGTATGATGTTGCCTTAATTGGAACGGAAGTTTTGAAGATACACCACATGTCAGTGCCGGCATCGCCTTCCCACTTTTGGTTTCTGTTGCCATCAACAAGCTTGTTGTTATTCTTATAGTCGCCTACATAGGTTAGCGACACAGCAGCATTGGTATTCTGTACGCCCAATAGCATTAGGGATGCTGCAAAAGTTGATAGTAGTTTTTTAAATCTCATGTTGTTTTAATTAAAAGGTTGATATTTGGATTTGGTTTTTAGTTTGTCTAAAAGTACTATAAATGGACTTAATTCATCAGTTTTTAGGTGGATTTTCTATTTTAGCGCTCTAATTTATACTTTATATATCTATAGCGAATCTGGAAAAGTGTTAATTTTTGTAAAATTGGCAATATAATACGAAAGAAATATAGAATTGTGCCAAAAAAGTCCAAGAACGAGAGGGGAGAAGGAGTTCAAAATTCAAATATTATAAATTCAAAATTCGTTGAGCAAAAATCAACTTGTTTTTGGTTAATGGTTAAATATATTGTTAGTTCACTTAGTTTATTTATTACTTTTTGTTGGTTCAGTTTCTGAGGTTTGAGATCATTTAGGCACAATCTCGTTGCGAAATTATAATGTAATTTTAGCAATTAACAAAGAGTGTTGTTAAACTATGTTAATTGCGCAAATTTCACCAAGGTTTAATAAAAAATGGGAAAAAATAAGACTAGAACATGGAACGTCTACGTCAACGATAACGTCAACCTTTCTTCATTCACTACCCTTTTTATTCAGGTCCCGCAGAAATGGCTGTGATTAAGCGAGAGAAGAGCTAAACTTGCTTAGGTTTTCCGAGCGTGAGCAGGCTCGACCATAGGTCAAATGGCAGAAATGGCAGAAATTTTAACAAAAACCTCGAAAGCCCTTCTGTTCAGGCTGAGACTTTAGACGCTAGCTATTGACTTCGTACGTTAACGTTAACGGAAACCGTTAACGTAAATTCAAAATTGGCTAACCTTCCCTCCCCCTCGGGGGAGTCGGAGAGGGGTTATTTAGGTATAATCAGATCTCGCAGGGTTTTCTCAAAGCCGTCGGGTAGGATAGGGGCTTCGTCGGGGCAGACCTCTCCAGTGTTACCGGATCTGAGAAATGTAGTAAGGTTTTCCTTACATCCGGAGGACTGAAATATTTTGACAATATGTTCCGTCCTGCAATGGACCGGCGTGTGGCACAGACAACGGTGGACAGGAACGGTCGTATTGTAGCCAGGCTTATTCCTTCTTAACCCCCTCTCTATATATGCCCCACCCCCCTCTCTATAAAGAGGGGTGGGGCTATAGTAAGAGGGGTGTAAAAGGAAATAGCATGGCAGATCGGGGAAACTC
>Ga0265298_10001955_pt1 | contig 29739 bp, 21 predicted proteins | sample AusTroGonzalo_MG_3_FD_193486 | JGI IMG/M metagenome (GOLD analysis project Ga0265298, IMG submission 193486) | Bovine rumen microbial communities from tropical cattle in Woodstock, Queensland, Australia - Gonzalo_01 | ecosystem: Host-associated > Mammals > Digestive system > Stomach > Rumen ...
CGATGAAGACAGCGTTGCCAATATTATCAAGTGCGCAATCAAGATTGCTATCTATGATAAGATTGTCAAGGGTGAGACTGTGAAGGATATTAATATTACTCCGTTCATTAAGAACTACAACCTCAATGCTACAGTTAAGGATATTGTAGAGCGTATGGAATATAAGCAGCCTGCTAATTCCGGTAATCTGAACCAGATTACAGGTGCAGCCCAGTTCCAGCACACCAGACATGAGTATAACAATGACGGTAACATGCCTATCTGGATCATGATTCAGGAGCAGGATTACACTGATATCTATCCCGGTTGGACCGTAAGGGCTCAGCCTAAGAATGGAGGTGGTAACCGTATGGTAACTCTTCAGGATCAGGTTTATACAAAGCTGAGTGACAGTGTACGTGTATTTGATGCATGTCTTGCTATGGACTGGAACGGTCAGGCAGTTCTGTCAACAGATGTAACATCTCTCCCGGCAGGTGTCTATACATTGTCATATGATCTTAGCAACACCGGTGGTGATGACACCAAACTGACTGTTACTACCGCTGATGGAGTATTTGAGGCTAAGAACGCTAACAAGGTAGACAACATCCTTGCTACCGAGCAGCAGATGAATGTTGTATTGACTCTGTCATCTGGTAGTGGTTGGTCTTCAGCTGATAACTTCAAGCTCGTATATAAGGGCAAGAATGAAGATCCTTGGTTCTATGAGGCTAACAACTATTATGCAGCATTGCTGGCCAACGCTCAGAGTGAACTCGACAACCTTGTAACAATCGTTGATAAGGCTAAGGCTGTTGCAGCCGGTGTTGAGTACTACACAATTAGCGGTATTAAGCTTGATGCTCCTAAGGCTGGTCAGATCCTCATCCGCAAGACCACCAATGCTAACGGTAAGGTTGTTGTTGACAAGGTTCTTGTCAAGTAATCAGGTTTAACGACTAATCTTAAATAATGAATCGGCGGAGAGCGCAATGCTTCCCGCCGATTCTCTTTTTGTTACTTTTTTGCTAAGGCGTTATGTGTTTTAGTTAAAAGTGGGTATCTTTATGCTCACTTACCAAATATGTTTATTATTAACCTCATTATAATCAGACAATGAAAGCAAGATTAACGTTCCTGGCAGCTCTTATGCTGGCCGGCATTGCCGCTCAGGCACAGAACCCTATTATTCGCGACCAATTCTCGGCTGACCCGTCAGCTCTTGTAGTTGGTGACCGCGTATATGTGTTCCCGTCACATGATATTCCTGCTCCTGACGAATATGCCCGTAAGGACTGGTTCTGTATGGCTGACTATCATGTATTCTCAAGTGACAACCTTACTGACTGGAAGGATCACGGCGTAATTGTTGACCAGTGGACTGCACCCTGGGTTAACGAGAAGGGTTACTCAATGTGGGCTCCTGACTGCAAGCAGAATCCCAATAACGGTGATTACTATTTCTTCTGGCCTGCAGGTGCCAAACCCCAGCCAAGTGCAAACGGCCGTCGTGGTATGGGTGGTAACCGAGTAGGTGTGGCTATTGCTCACAATCCTTTCGGCCCCTATATTCCTCAGGCTACTCCTCTGGAGGGTGTAGGCGGTATAGACCCCTGTATCTTTGTCGATGATGATAATCAGGCTTACCTAGTAATGCCCGGTATTACAATAACCAAGATGAATGATGACTGGCTCTCCGTATCAACTGATCCGGCTGACCGTCACCGTGTAGAGGAGGTTCCTACCAAGGGTCTCGTTGAAGGTCCCTATCTGTTCAAGCATAACGGTAAGTACTATATGACATTCCCCTGGGCTCGTGACGTTGAGGAGGTACTGGCGTACTGCATGGCAGACAATATCTTTGGTCCCTATAAGTTCATGGGCGTATTCTTTGAGGAGCATGCCAACAAGTGCTGGACCAACCACCACTCAATCATTGAGTTCAAGGGTCAGACCTATCTGTTCTACCATCACAATGACTATTCACCCTCATTTGATAAGAACCGTTCAGTTTGCGCTGACTCAATCTTCTTTGAGCCCGATGGTTCAATCCGCATGGTTGTACCTTCACTGCGCGGTATCGGTGTAACTCAAGCCAACTCAGAGATTCAGATAGACCGTTATTCAGAGATAAGCCAAAGCGGTGATTCAATCGCATATCTTGATACAACCAAATACTTTGCCGGTTGGAAGACCGTATTCTTTGAGCAGGGTGCTTGGGTTAAGTATAACACCGTTAACTTTGACAATGCACCCCAGAGGGTAAAGGTTAAGGTGGCTGCTCCTTCAACAGGAACACTTGAGATACTGCAGGATGACAAGGTTATCTCAAAGGTTAAGTTCAGCCCCAAGAATACCGCATCTGAGATCATTGCCGATGTCAAGGGCGCAGCTACGGGCGTTCATCACCTTAAGGTTCGTCTTGCCACAAAGGGTAATGTCCAGGTTGACTGGCTATCTTTTGAATAATACCTGAAATATGTGATATGAAAACCAGAACTATATTTACAGCCATCCTGACCGTGCTAATGATTGCATGGTCAGGATGCACTGCTAAGAATAAGCAGACAGAATGTGTCAATCCTCTCACTTATACGGATATTCCGGATAATGACTGGATTCGTGTGGGAGATGATTATTACATGGTAAGTACAACCATGTATTTCTGCCCGGGTGCTCCTATCATGCACTCAAAGGACCTGGTTCACTGGGAACTGGTGAGCTACGTATATGACTTCCTTGAGGATGATGATGTCTATAACCTGCGTAACGGCCGTAATGCCTACGGCAAGGGACAGTGGGCTACTTCACTGCGTTATGTCGATGGCACTTACTATGCGCTGTTCATTGCAAATGACCAGAACAAGACATACATCTACCACACCAAGGATATAACCAAGAGTAACTGGGAACGCTATGTGATTAACCGTCCTTTTCACGATGCATCCATGCTCTTTGAGGATGGCCATCTCTATGTGGTTTGGGGTAACGGTGAGATCCGTATCATTGAACTTGAGCCGGATGGAAGTGCCATCAAGGAAGGCGCAGAGGAGAAGATTATCATTGAATCACCGCGACAGGGTTATAACCTGCGTGCTGAGGGTGCACATATCTACCACATAGGTGATTATTACTACGTGATTGTGATTGACTGGCCCAGCGGCGGTGTACGTACTGAGACCTGCTGGCGCTCAAAGGACCTTTTTGGACCGTATGAGAGCAAGACTATACTGAGCGGTGCCTTTGATGGCCGTGGTGACGGTGTGGCTCAGGGTGGAATCATTGAGACCCAAAACGGCGATTGGTATGCAATAATGTTCCAGGACCATGGTGCAGTAGGTCGCATACCTACCTTACAGCCCATGAAGTGGGAGGATGGTTGGCCTATACTGGGTGATGAAACTAAGCCTGTAAAGCAGTTTACCGTCAATCTTCCTGAAAGCGGCAAAAACCGCACCTGGGATAATGACGAGTTCAGCTATAAGAAGAATGACCTTGACCTGGTATGGCAGTGGAACCATAAGCCGGATAACAGTGCTTGGTCAGTTACCGAGCGTAAGGGCTGGCTTCGTCTCAAGACCGGTCAGGTGGCAACAAACGTTACCAATGCCCGCAACACTCTTACACAGCGTACCGTAGGTCCGCGTTGTTACAGTGAGGTATGTATGGATGCCAGCGGCATGAAACCGGGCGATAGAGCCGGAATTGTTGCCCTTCAGAGCAATTACTGCACCATAGGTGTAGAAGTGGCCGATGACGGATCAAAGAGCCTCGTAGCAATGACTCACCGTAATATGGGCCGCCGTCGCGGACCACAGCAGGCTGGTGCTGAGCAGCCCAACCCTGATACTGAGGCTCTGCGTATACCGTTTACTCAGGATAAGGTTTGGTTAAAGATACGTTATGTGTTTACTCCTCAGGCTGAGGGTGAGCGTGCAGACCAGGCTTTCATGAGTTATTCGTTGGATGGAAAGAACTGGACAGACGTGGATGCCACATTGCAGATGTCATTCAGTCTGGATTACTTTACCGGTTACCGTACAGGACTGTACAGTTTCTGTACAACACAGCCGGGTGGTTATGCAGACTTTGATTATTTCCATCAGGCAGCCTATTAATAGTTAAAATACTATAAGAATTTAACTTTGGCACTGGATATTTATATTAAGGATGAAACGTGATCAGAGTGACATAGTGAACAACCAAGGATCTCTATCAGTGAGCGATGAATCCATTGCCCGTTTGCTATGTGATGACAATCACGTAGAGGAGGCCGTACGCCTCATCATGAAGAAATACGGAGAGCCGTTATATTGGCACATACGCCGAATGGTGGTGGCCCATGATGATGCTGAGGACTGCTTGCAGGAGACTATGATAAACGTATATAAGTACAGGAGCACCTACTCCAACGAGTATCCGCTTTCATCATGGCTCTACAAGATAGCAACGAATGAGAGTCTCAAACTACTCAAGAACCGCTCAGGTTTCACGATGTCAGTTGATGATCTGGGTGATTCACTTAAGGACAGCGTACGTGAAGAGGCAAGTCCCAATGCAGATGAGACCCTGATTCTCCTCCAGGAGGCAATAGCTCTCCTGCCGGCCAAGCAGAAGATGGTGTTTAACCTCAGATACTATGATGACAAGAGTTATGAGGAGATACATCAGATAGTAGGTGACAGCATTAATACGCTCAAGACCAACTATCATTACGCAGTACAAAAGATAAAGGATTATATATTAGAACATCAGTTATGAAAGATTTTGATCTGGAAGGACTTAGCAGAGAGATGCCCTATGCAATGCCTGAGCATTTCTTGGATGACATGACAGAGCGTGTCGTTGCCCAGATTGGAAAGCAGCGCAAGCATCGCACAGAGCGTAGGATTGTGGCTCTGTTCGCCAGCGCAGCAAGCGTAGCTGCAGTTGCACTGCTGTTCCTTCATCCGTTTGGCACAAGCGGATTGAACATACCTGACTACGAAAGCATTTCACAGTGCGCCAGCGTAGACGAGGTACTTCAGAATATGACAGCCGATGAACTGGGTGTCTATTCCCTGATGAGCAACTACTACGGCAATTGATTATGAAGAAACTCTGGACAGCATTGCTTATTCTGGCAGGCTTGTTCCTTTACCAGCCCTTACAGGCGCAGGAAAGGGATGAGCAGATGATCAATGCGTCCTTGAGATTCATAAAAGAGAATGCCAATCTTACCAAGAAGGAGTATGACAAGTTTGCCAAGATTTACATTGAGTATAATGAGCAGCTTGCCAAACTCAACCGTGAGCTCAAGCCTGAATCACGCGACTACATGAAGCGCTGGCAGGAGATCAATTCTGATTATATGCAGAAATTGAACAAGGCTCTGCCTGATTCAACCCGCCAGAAAGTGGGTGTTGCCCAGTGGGAACTTGGTCAGAAGGTTTGGGGTGAGAGATCGGAGCAAACCCGTATACATACGGAACGTCAGTTCCAGATGATGGGGCAGTGGAACCAAATGAACCCGCAGTTCATGATGCAGCCCCACATGTTTGATTTCCAGCGTTTCCGCCAGCGTGAGATGCAGCAGGCTGATGAACAGCAGCAGCAATGGTGGGAGAATTACTGGCGCAACTGGGGTGAGCCTGATACTGCCATGATACGCCGCATGCAGGAGGACCGCCGCCGTTTTCAGGAACGCGACAGCATGTGGCAACAGCGTCGTCAACAGTTTGGCCCTCAGAATGGCTCGCAATTCGGTCCGCAATTCGGTCCTCAGAACGGTCCGCAGTTTGGTCCCCAGTTCGGCGGACCTCAGTTTGGTCCCGGACCTCAGAACGGCGGACAGTTTCCGCAATATGGTGGACCTCAATTCGGTCCAGGATATAATCCCAACAGATCAAGATAATAAACTGTGATTATAATATAATAATTGCGTGCCCCAGAGGCGCGCATTTATTATATAATTAAAGCGCCGAAGCCGTAATTGCCTCAGCGCTTTAATGGTTTAAGATAATCTGTTAATAGATGTCCTCAGGAGTTGCACTGATAGAGCTGTCATAGATATCCTTAGGAACAATCTCAAGAATAGTCAGCGGACATACAGCATCCTCCATATCCTGAATCTGACGGAACTGCAGATAGTAATCAACTCCGTGTTTCATCTGAGTGGTGTAAACTATCTTACGGAAACATGTATTGGCTGCGCGGAAACCATCTGTGGCTCCACCACCTCCTTTAGCAGCAGCAGGGGCTTTCATATAGCCGCGATTACGCATAGCCTTGTCATTTGCAAGAATAGCGTCCTGAGCCTCTTGCCCTTTTAATCCTTTTGTAAGATCATCATCTGTAGTATATCCAATCAATGGATCAGTTGGCTTTAATCCCATATTAACGGGAAGTCCGCACGGAATGGGATTACCGTTTCCTTCTATGAAATAGAACTGTACATAACCACGATCCTTTTTAGGAGGGTTATCAAGGGCGTTACCCCAGATTCGGATTTCATATGTATTATCCTCAGGTACTGGCGGGAGACGGAGAGTAAGGTTGAAAATACCACGTATGTTTACCTCATCTTGCATAAAGGCATCCCATCCAGCATCTTGATATCTGACCACAAACAGTGTCTGATCTGTTGCGGAGAAATTACGACAATATCCTTTTTTGAAAGCTGTTACTGCGAATTCTTTTGGTGTGTTATTATTGTTCATGCGATCGCGGCGTACACTATTCATAAAATCAGGAGATAATGTAGAGCCTGTAAATCTCATTCTGGTTCTCAGCGCATCCTTGGTGTTGTCATCAAACAGCAGCAGATCATCAACAAAATAGTATCCTCCGTTAAGAGCCTGGTCTGTCTGCAATGACTCTCCATTGGGTAGAGTCTGATACTCATTAGGATTCCAAATTCTTATACCTCTATGAGTGAGGTTGCCGTCTGATACAGTTCCTTTACGATTAATGAAAATCTTTTTTTTATCACCACCTGCCTTGCTGTCATACGGGGTACTGATACGCATGATTGCATAAGGCTGCAAAGTTTCATAGAAATCCTGCATATCGATATGTTTTGGCGCATCGTTTTGTACAATTGTATTACTAATATCATTATAAATACCTTTACCATTATTAATATAGTGGTCAAGTATTTTCTCATTTGTGAAATTGAACTCATTGTAATAAGCCCAGAAAGGAAGGATATGGTATGAAATCAGCTTGTAGAGAGGGCTTGTGGGAAGCTTGGGATCATCATTGAGATGTTCGGCATCATTATAAACCTCCTTGGCTTTTGCAATCAGGTCATCCAATGACGTGATGTTATATTTTGCCTTCAGGATGGAGTCTGAGACTACAAACAAAGTATATTTGAAAAGTCTCTCTGTGGGCCAAACAACTCTTTGTATCTTTTCGCCAGTCTCATATGCTGTCTCATATTTAACGGCAAGTTTCTTCTCGTTGAACTCAAGGCAGGCAAAAGTTGAATCATACTGAGGTACGGGATAGTAGTCATCCTTATACTGCTCAAGGGTATCATTCAACTTGGTCATTACAAGTGCCTGGTAGAAAATGTTGGCCTGATGCAGATAATCTGCCTTTTTGTTGTTTGCAAAGAGAAAACCGGGGATCATGAGGTTACTCTGTGCAATGACCCTATCAACAACCTGTACTACACCGTTTACAAGAGAGTCGTCAGGTTCAATAATCTTGGATTCCTGATTGATCAAATAAGCAACCCTGATCTGGGTGGGATCCGTGCTGTCAGCAACGGCTGAGTAGGTCATGTAACGGTCCAGCAGGTTTGATGAAGGAAGTGTGCCGTTCTCCTTCTTGTTCATATCTTTGATGAATACTGAAGCTCTGCAGATATGAGTCTTGGCAATAGAGTCGTTGATTGAGTCAGGGAGACTTTCTACATTATCAAAATAGTGCTTCTTTTCAGCGTCAGGCTCAAGGGCCATTCTCTCCTGAAGATACTGTTTGATGGCATCATTTGTGGGAGCAAACAGGGTACGGTCACCATATGTCTTGAGGTCAGCCCAAAGGTGAGCTCTCTGCAGGATGGTGATGAAATCAGTAAACGGGTTATTACCGTCTTCATCCTGATACTCTTCAAGGAAAGTGGCTACTGTCTGTCCATCAGTGATGTAGAATGTACCTGGGTGCTGCTCACTCCAGATGTCTGTGCATGAAGATGCGATTCCTATCAGAACGGTAATCACTGCGGCGAGCGCAGACTTTCTGATTGATCTCTTGTTGATTTTCATATTGTTTGGTTATTAATTATTTAGTTATCAGGTTATTGGCTATATCTGGACTATTTCCCTACGCGTGTGTGCGTACGTGCAATGCGCAGTTATAGCGTGTAAAGATAATAAGATTTTTATAAATAGTAATGGAAATATACCTTTTTTTATAAAAAAGTCATCCGAGCCTTACTTGTGCGGTAAGGCCCGGATGCTTTGTCTGGTCTATGTTTCGACCTGCGTATTACCAGTTCATGCGGTAGTTGCCGCTCAGGTGGAGCAGGGCAAACAGGTAGATCAGTCCGTCATAGTAAATGTCATAGTATCCGTCCTCATAAGGCTCGTGCTTCAATGAGAACATGTGCTTAACCAGTTCCTGGTTGTACTCGCTGTCACACATAAGGGCTGTAGTGGCCATGGTGCCTACAAAGCCTATTGAGTGACGCAGGTTGGGACGCCAGCGGCCGCCGCCCATGGGGCGTGCCGATACATCACCGTTCAGTGCAAACTGATCGGGGAACTCAGTTATGCCGTAGCGGCCCAGGATGGTGTTCTGGAACTTTTTGGCATACTCGGTCTGCCACTGGGCATCCTTATGATACCATGTAAAGTCCATAGCGATGTTCATAGGAACGCGCCATGAATCATAATGGAACTCACTGCCGCGGTTGGGAGTACCGTCAAACTGGCTCTGGTCGGGGTTGATACCGGTTACAGGGTCGCAGGCGCGATGCAGGTATGCACGTGCGCTGTCGGCCAGTTCGCGATAGAGAGCCTCGCGGCCGTCCTTGGCTGTCTCGGCCCAGATCTCATAGAATGCGGGCAGGTGGTATGAAGGATCGGTCCACTCGTTGGAACGTACATCGGGGCAGAAGTTGATGAGCTTCTTCTCCATGTTGATGATGTTGGTTACACCACCTGTGCCGTCCTTTGAGAAGAGGTCGTTAAGGAGCTCCTGAGCCTCAGCCAGGTAGTCAAACTCCTCATATGTTCCCCAGCGGCGTGATGCCAGCAGCAGGTCAGTTACGTAGTAAAGCTCACCGTCACTGGCAGAGCCGTTTGAAGTACGGCGGCCGTTGGTGCGGCATGACCATGCAAACAGACCGTGTGAGGGACCCTCCTCGTTGTGACGCATGTAGTGCTTGGACCAGCGCCATACGCGGTTGAATATCTCGGGTTTGTCCAGCTGTACGGCTATCATCATAGCGTATGACTGACCCTCGGTACGGACGTCGTTGTTCTTTACGTCTGATATGTAACCCATGGGCACCATCTTGCCGTCAACCTCAACGTCAACGTCATGATAGGCAGCTTCTTCGCCCTCAAAAATGATTGAGTAGATTTCCTGAATCTTTCCGTCAATCTCGTCCTGGCTGAAACCCAGCTCTTTGAGATAGTTGCGGTACTTTCCGGTCTCGGCGTAGCCTTTCTTGGCGGGTGCCAGACCCTTGGAAGTGCTCTTGGATGATGAACATGCGGCAATGCCCAGAATGATGCACAGGGCAGCCATGATGATTGCGGTTGTCTTGTTTTTTTTCATTGTCAGTAATTTGGCTTTTATTGTTATTGTACGTATGATTTCCAGCGCTGGTAAGCCTCGTCATAAGCGGGCATATCGGATGCCTTGGGCTCGATGACGCGGATCTTCTGCAGAGAAGCGAACGCCTCGTTGTGGTCATTGTAGATGTGGGCTCCCATACCTGCACCCTTGGCGGCACCGATTGAACCGTCAGTGTCGTAAAGCTCGATGGTAGCTCCGGTTACACCTGCCAGTGTGTCGCGGAACAACGGGCTGAGGAACATGTTGGCATTACCTGCATGGATCTTGTTTACGGGCATACCCATATCCTCCATTATCTCGATACCGTATTTGAATGAGAACACGATACCCTCCTGTGCTGCGCGCAGCAGATGTGAGCGGTTGTGGATGTTGAAATTCACGCCGTTGAAACTGCAGCCGCGCTCCTTGTTCTCAAGCACACGCTCTGCACCGTTGCCGAAAGGCAGTACTGATACTCCGCCTGCACCGATGGGAGCCTGGGCTGCCAGGTCATTCATCTCGGCATAACCTATGCCCTCAGGTACTATGTTGCGTTTCATCCATGCGTTAAGGATACCTGTTCCGTTGATGCAGAGCAGTATACCCAGACGGTTGAATCCGGTCTTGTGGTTAACGTGGGCAAATGTATTTACCCTTGACTTGGGATCATAGCTTATCTCGCCGTTTACACCATATACAACACCTGAAGTACCTGCGGTTGAAGCTATCTCACCTGGCTCGAATACGTTCAGTGAGAGAGCGTTGTTGGGTTGGTCGCCTGCGCGGTAGGTTACGGGCGTTCCCTCTGCCAGGCCCAGTTCCTTAGCTGCGGCAGCGGTAAGTTTGCCCTGCTCGGCGAATGTGGGTACGATCTTGGGTATGAATGAGCGGGGTATGCCGTAGTAGTCAAGCAGGAAGCCTGCTACATCGCCTGTCTGGAAGTCCCAGAACATACCTTCACTCAGACCTGATATGGTAGTTGCTATCTCACCGGTAAGACGCATTGCGATATAGTCACCGGGGAGCATGATCTTGTCGATCTTGTCAAAAATCTTGGGCTCGTTCTGCTTTACCCAGGCCAGCTTGGAGGCTGTGAAGTTGCCGGGGGTGTTGAGCAGGTGAGTCAGGCACTGTGAGCGGCCCAGCTCCTGGAAGGCGTTCTCGCCGATGCCCACTGCACGTGAGTCGCACCAGATGATGGCGGGGCGCAATACCTTCTGGTTCTTGTCAACGCAAACCAGTCCGTGCATCTGATAGGAGATTCCGATGGCCTTGATGTCCTTTACGTCAACCTTGCACTGTGACATCACATCGGCGGTGGCTGCCTTGAGGTATGACCACCAGTCTTCAGGGTTCTGCTCAGCCCATCCCGGGTTGACTGCTTTAATGGGTGCTTCACTCTTTGGGGCGAACGCGGTTGCAACGCAACTGCCGTTCTGGGCATCTACAAGACTGCACTTCACTGAAGAGCTGCCTATGTCATAACCTAACAGATACATATCTTTTCCTTATAATTGATTGTAATTTTCGTCGTCTTGCATTAGGGCAAACAAAGGTAGTCATAATAACCGAAACCTCTATCGTACAGCGCTATTTTCTTTTGTAGTCTGCGGACGTTTTGACACGTTTTCTGCGAGGGAACGTATTGTTATGGCCCAAGCGTCCATGAATACGCCTGTACCTGCGTGAACGGAGGACGCTCCGACCGGGAACCCGCGTGCAAGCGTATTCTCATGTCGAAGCGTCCAACTTTTACAGCACCAGGCATCGGCTTATCTGATGCTGGGGCAAATGGAAATCGTTTCTGAGAACCTGTGCAATCTTGAGTTTCTGGACATCGGACAAAGCATACACTGAAGTTTTTCCAAACCGCTTGACGAGCTGCTTGTCAATGATATTGCAAACCGCTATATCATCTAATGCAGACGGGTTGTATCTGAATCCCTTTTCACACTCCAGCATGGATGATATACTTTGCTTATCGAAAGAATGCTCTATCGTTCCCAGTGTAATGGGCGGTTCATTGGAATTGTCTTCCATTTGTTCTTTTTGCCAGATTTCATCGGATATCCGGTTCATCTGGTACAGGAACCCTCTGGGTGTTACAAACAGCAACTCCAACTGCGGAATCTCCATGAAGGATTCACGCAGGAACATACCGTCTTCATTCATCACAAAGTGATCCGGGAATTCCGAATGTCGCGGCAGGTACGATGCTATCTCTGACCGTGATGTGATGGTGTGCCTTACAGGCGGCCGTCCCATTTCCTTGTTGAACACGCAATTGACCGTGCAGTGTCGATAACCGAATGGGGTAGCGCTTTGTGCGTGGTGCAAACCATTTCTTAAAATGTAACTCAGGGCTGCGTTCCGATGTTTGGTGCCGATAATACCGGTTTGGAAGAATCCTTTGGGCCCCAAACGTCCCTCTCTTTTGTATTTGTAATTGAAGTATCGGCCGTAGCTATGTCTGAGACGGGCAATGAAAGGAGCCGGATCGTGGGACATTACCGCAAGATGATAATGGGTCGACATAAGGGCATCTGCTAAAAGTTCCTCGTTGGTCTTGTAGGTGGCCAGTGCCATCAAGTTAGTAAACGTAATAAAATCAAATTCGTCCCTGAAAAGGACTTCGTTGTGCGATGCTACGCACAAATGGTAAAGATTTCTCATAAGCAGTATTAGAAAAGGTTTTTCTGTTTTGTCGCAAAGGTATGCGAAACACTCCAAACCTCCAAACTTGCGGACGCTCCGACACGTTTTCTGCGAGGGAACGTATTGTTATGGCCCAAGCGTCCATGAATACGCCTGTACCTGCGTGAACGGAGGACGCTCCGACCGGGAACCCGCGTGCTGGCGTATTCTCATGTCGAAGCGTCCTCAAATATGGGAAGTCCCTTCTGTCAGAAAGCGTACATTACGGAGAGGAGCAGGCGGTTGTTGCTCACGTTGTGTGTATCGGCAACGGTGCCGTTGGCCTGCGGTGTGCCGTAAGCCACGGTGGTAAGCTCGTACTCTATACCCAGATTCATATTGCCTACTACGTACTGGACGTTGGGTGCCACACGCCACATGTTGTCAATTGTTCCACCCTCGGCAGCGCGTATATTTCCGGGAATAAGATCCTTACCGGCACCCCAGTTACTCATGAAGCCACACATAAGACCTGCCTTGAGATCACCGCCATACTGGACCTGAGCCCATGATGATGAGGCTGCAAGCGGAGCAAAACGGATTTCGCCGGGATTCAGATGATCAACCATTCCGATTCCGGAGCAGATGCCCAGATGAGACATGTCCTGACCAATCAGAGTCTTGGCCTTGACAGCAAGCTTATCCTTGTTGTACTGAGCCTGGATCATTCCGCACAAACTGTTCACGTAGTACTTCTTATTGTCATCGGCATAGTCGATATACGGTGTGGTGCGCTTGAATTCAAGTCCGCCGCCCACTTTGAGGTCACCGAATGTAAAGTCAACGCCGGCATATAACATAGGCATTATTGACCAGCGGTTGTAAACATATGATTTGCCGGCAGTGGTAAGACCGTAAGATCCGTTTGCAGCCTGGAATATGGCGGCACCTGTCAGCTTAATGTTCTTATCATCACCCAGGAAGTACTCATAACGCAACTGGGGGCTGCGGTTAAGGGCGTTGAAAGGTGAGCCGATGGCTATACCAACGGTGCTGGGGAACAGGTCGTTCATGGGATGCCATGTCTGACCCAACGTGAGTGTGCTGTTTTCCCAATCCAGAGCCATGAAAGCATGACGGTAGAGTATGCTGCCGGGAGAGGAGTGTCCTGAGAACTCAAGCTCTGCCTTTGCGCGGCTGGCTGCACCGAATATTTCGGGACCATGAAGGACAAATCCCAGACGGGCCATCGTTCCGAACCATGAACCCTGCGGTATGGCTCTCTGATCATGCTGATCGACAGGATCCTGAACGCTGTTAGTAGGATAGAGATACAGGAATCCTTCGGCACCGCTGGCACTCTCATGTGTGTTTATCCATGACTGTGCGGCAACAAAGCCGTACCAATCGATTGAAACGTTTTTCTGAGCGTTTGCGCTCACAGGAAGCAGGCTGACTATCAAAGCCTGCATCATTAAAGATTTGATTTTCATTGTTTATTGTTTAGGTATTGTATCATTTTCCTCCCATAGGAAGCAGATCATAGACTCTTCCTTTGGACGTATTCTCCACATTCATTGTCAGATGTCCCATACGGTTGCATACCAGATTGAGAGGACCACCTGCGGTGGAACGTATCTTCAGGGTAACGGGAAATCCGTCTTTCCAGGTCAGTTCCTCAATGATGAATCCACCGCGGCACTGCAGACCCTTTACCGTTCCGTCTTTCCAGACATCGGGCAGGGCAGGCAGAATCTCAATGACTCCCGTGTGGCTCTGAACCAGCATCTCTGCTATACCTGCGGTACATCCAAAGTTACCGTCAATCTGGAATGGCGGGTGTGCATCAAACAGGTTGTTGTATGTACCTCCGCGACCGCCGAATCCGCGTCCGCCGGCAGGCTTGATCTGGTCCTGGATAAGTTTATATGCGTGGTTGCCGTCAAGCAGGCGGGCCCACAGGCACACCTTCCATCCCATGGACCAGCCGGTCGACTCGTCACCGCGTGCCTCAAGGCTGGTGCGAACGGCCTTGAAGAGGTCAGGCGTGCCATCGGCTGTGATCTGACGTCCGGGATACATGCCCCACAGATGCGATACGTGACGGTGGTTGTCCTTGGGGTCATCCCAATCCTCGAACCACTCCTGCAACTGTCCCCAGCTTCCTATCTTCATGGGAGCCAGACGGCTCTTTATGTTCTTGAGAGTATCCACGAAAGCTGCGTTCTCACCCATCAGGGCAGCAGCCTCTATGGTGTTGCCGAACAGATCGGCCATCATCTGGTTGTCCATGGTTGCACCGAACACGGTGGTAATGTTACCCTTGCCCAGAACGTCCTGTACATGAGGTGCGTTCTCGGGTGAATATGACGGTGCTACCACCAGATAGTTGTTGCCCGATACGGGTTCCTCAACAAGGAAGTCGATAAAGAACTCGCATGCGCTCTTCATAATGGGATAGATCTCCTTGAGATACTTGGGATCCTGATTGAAAAGGTAACCGTCCCAGATCTGCTGGCAGAACCATGCTGCGCCGGTGGGCCACATTCCGTTGTAGGCACCATCGACAGCACCGGTAGAACGCCAGATATCGGTATTATGATGCAGGGTCCAGCCGCGGCAGCCGTACATTGCGGCAGTCTCCTTTCCGTGCTCGGCACAGTCTTTGACCAGCTGCAGGAACGGGTCGAATGTCTGCGGAATTCCGCATACGAATGCGGGCCAGTAGTTCATCTCAACGTTGATGTTGGTGGTGTACTTGCCGTCCCAAGGAGCCTGACGGCTCTCGTTCCAGATACCCTGCAGGTTGGCGGCCTGTCCGCCCGGCTGTGAACAGCAGATAAGCAGATAACGGCCGAACTGGAAATACAACGTTACCAACTGCGGGTCAAAGTTGCTTGCAAACTGTGCCACACGCTGATCGGTAGGCAACTTGGCCTGGTCATTGGAACCCAGATCCAAAGTCACTGTATGGAACTGCTTCTGATAAGCGGCTATGTGTTCCGCAAGCATCTTGTCATATTTCTTCTTGCCTTTGCTCAGCGGATCAATCCAGCGGTCAGCAGCCTGATTTTCGTTGCCGTTCACGCTCTGGTAGTTGACAAAGTTCGTACCTATTGAGATATAGATGGTAACGGCATCTGCACCGTCAACTGTGATTGCGTTGTCAACGGCTGTCATCTGACCGCCCTCCGGAACGATCAGGGTCTTGTCTGTAAAACGTATCTTGCCCTCAATGCCCTCATGGTCATCGCCTTTACAGGAGACTGTCATCATGGCCTGCTTGCCGGTAATCTCAGCTGAACGGCTTATGATACGGTCATCGCGGTACGGCAGGTTATAACTGGCCTTGAAAGAGAGAGCTTTCTTGGAGGACGCAGTAAGGCGCATCACTATCACCTGATCGGGGAATGATACGAAACACTCACGGGTGTATTCGGTTCCATTGGCCTTGAAGCGTGTCAGAGCCACGGCCTTGTCTATGTCAAGTTCCCTGTAATAGTCGGTGAAATCGGTTATTCCTTCAAAATCCAGCATCAGCGAACCGGCTGTCTGGTAGGGCATACCATGTGCGCTCTTGGATGAGATGTACTCATCGCAAAGGGCCTGTGCATCTGACCTGCGGCCTTCCCAAAGAGCTGTACGGATCTGGTCCAGTCCGTCCTTGGCGGCGTAGTTCACGTTGTTGTGCGGGCCACCACCCCAGATGGTCTCCTCATTAATCTGGATACGCTCCTGAGCGGGTGTTCCGAATACCATGGCACCCAGGCGGCCGTTACCCAAAGGCAAGGCATCGGTCCATTGGCGTGCAGGTGCATCGTACCATAATTTCAAGTCCTCGTTTTGAGAGCAGCAGGCGAGCGATACCAGCGTCACTGCTGCCAATAGCAAAGTTTTTTTCATTGTCAGTTTGGTTAGAGGTAATTTTCTGACTTCAAAAGTACTCTTTTTTTGCTTTACCGGGGCAGAGATGTAGTGGGAATTCAGTAATTTAGCACCTTAAATGAGGATAGGAGAGATAGATTTTGGGGAGAGGCCGGTGTTCCTGGCTCCGATGGAGGATGTAACTGATCCTGCATTCCGACTGCTTTGCAAACGGTTCGGGGCCGATATGGTCTACACCGAGTTCGTGTCGAGCGATGCGCTGATACGAGAGGTGAACAAGACCATGCAGAAACTGACCATCAGTGATGAAGAGCGTCCCGTGGCCATTCAGATTTACGGCAAGGACACCGATGCTATGGTGGGTGCCGCAAAGATGGTCGAGGCCGCCGGGCCCGATGTGCTGGACCTGAACTTTGGCTGCCCGGTCAAGAAGGTGGCCGGCAAGGGCGGCGGCGCAGGAATGTTGCAGAACATCCCCAAGATGTTGGAGATTACCCGTGCGGTGGTTGATGCGGTCAAGATTCCGGTTACCGTAAAGACCCGTCTGGGTTGGAATGATGAAAGTAAGATCATAGTTGAACTGGCCGAACAGTTGCAGGACTGTGGCATTCAGGCTCTGACCATTCACGGCCGTACCCGTGCCCAGATGTACACAGGTCAGGCTGATTGGACGCTGATTGGTAAGGTCAAGAAGAACCCCAGGATGAAGATTCCTATCATAGGCAACGGAGATATCACAACTCCGGAGCGTGCCAAAGAGTGTTTTGACCGATACGGGGTGGATGCCATAATGATAGGACGCGGCAGTTTCGGGCGTCCTTGGATTTTTGAGGAGGTCAAGCATTATCTTCAGACGGGAGAGAAATGGGAAGATCCCGGTTTCCAGTGGAAGATGGATGTACTTAAGCAGGAGACTCTGGACAGCATTGCCCGTCTTGATGAGCGACGTGGTATAGTACATATACGCCGTCATCTTGCTGCAAGCCCCCTGTTTAAAGGATTGGAGGATTTCCGACATACCCGCATTGAGATGCTCCGCGCCGAAACAGTGGATGAACTGTTCGCGATAATGGATAGAATTACTGCCCAGTGGGGTAATGAATATGAACAGAACTGATTTTGAGATAATGGCACCGGTGGGCTCGTGGGAGAGCCTGGCTGCGGCATTCCAGGCCGGAGCCGGATCAATCTATTTTGGTGTTGACAAGCTCAACATGCGGGCACGGAGCGCCAGCCATTTTACGCTTGATGACCTGCGTGAGATTGCCAGCCAGTGTGATTCTCACGGAGTCAAGAGCTACCTGACCCTGAACACCGTGATGTACGGTGAGGACATTCCAATGGTGCATGAGATTGTGGATGCTGCACTTGAGGCGGGGATATCGGCCATAATAGCTTGCGATATATCCGTGATGACCTACTGCAACAAGGTGGGTATGGAAGTGCATCTTTCCACCCAGCTCAATATCAGCAACATTGAGGCACTCAAGTTCTACGCTCAGTTTGCCGATGTGGTTGTGCTGGCCCGTGAACTGAATCTGGACCAGGTGACCGAGATCCACAAGCAGATAATTGAACAGGATATCCGTGGACCGAAAGGTGCTCTGATACGTATTGAGATGTTCTGTCACGGTGCACTTTGCATGGCCATAAGCGGCAAGTGCTATCTGAGTCTGAATGAGATGGGGGCCAGTGCCAACCGCGGAGCATGCATGCAACTGTGCCGCCGCGGATACATCGTGAAGGACCGTGAGACCGATATAGAACTGGCCATTGAGAACCAGTACATAATGTCGCCCAAGGATCTCAAGACCATACGTTTTATGGACCGTATGATCAAGGCCGGCGTGCAGGTGTTCAAGATTGAGGGTCGTGCCCGCGGACCTGAATACGTACGTACCGTTACGGAGTGCTATAGTGAGGCAATCCAAGCAGTTCTGGATGGCAATTTCACCGATGAAAAGAAGGATAACTGGGATGAGCGTCTTGCCACGGTATTCAATCGCGGATTCTGGGACGGCTACTATCTGGGTCAGCGCCTGGGCGAGTGGAACGATGTCTATGGTTCGCAGGCCACCGAGACCAAGGTCTACGTGGGCAAGTGCACAGACTGGTTCTCCAAGATCGAGGTGGCCGAGTTCAGCATCGAGGCCGCACCCATCAGCGCAGGTGACAAACTGATGGTAACGGGAGCCACCACCGGATGCATCACATTCAACCTGGATGATCCGCGTGTGGACCTCAAGACAGTTGAAACCGTTCCGCAGGGAGTCCGGGTATCGTTCAAGACCCCGGAGCGTGTCCGCCGCGGCGACAAGCTCTTTAAAGTCATAAAACGAGAATTATAAAACTTACAATAAAATGAAAAGGATTTTACTGACCGCAATGTGTGTGCTTGTCCTGAGTCTCGGGGTTCAGGCACAGAACGAGTATGAGATTACAGTTGAGAGCAAACAGCCCAGCGGCATCATTGATGAGATGCTGTACGGACAGTTGTTTGAGCACATCTACTTCAGCGCCAACAACGGTGTCTGGCAGGAGTTGATTTACGGCCGTTCATTCGAGCCGGAGCAGTATCCCGGCATACCGCCGCGCGACGGCTATTTTGACGGCTGGTACATGGATGATGACATGATACTGCATTCACCCACACGTTACGAGCAGCCGCTCAGCATCACCACCGTTGAGTCCGATGACTACGAAATCACGATGGACCTGAACTGGCGCTCCTACAAGCTGGCACGCCGTTCATGGAGCGGCGGACTGATGGACATACGTTTTGCGTTTGGACAAAAGGCCGATGGATCGGCATATTTTGCACGCATACACGATCCCTATTATGAGGGCCGTACATTCACTCCGGCACAGACGCAGTCACAGATAGACGCTGCCAATGAGGCCAATGCACGCGCCGCATTGCAGCAGCAGAGCTCCACGGCCGATTTCTCAATCTGCGCCATGGAGGTTCGTGAATCACAGGGATTCGGAGGTCGCCCGGGCAGACGTATGAATACGCTTACCGCATTGGCATCGGCCCCCGCCACAAAGGACCAGGTCAATGAGAACCAGGACTGGCACAAGCTGCGCATAAGCCGCAAGGGTGCCGATGTTACCATGTACTTTGATGACAAGGAGGTTGTAAAGTACAGCGGTCTGGAGCAGACCGGCAAGAACGACATTGTTTTCTGGGTTAACTACACCGAGGCTACATACCGCAATATCACCGTTAAGAGCGGTGAACAGACCGTATTCAACGGTACTCCCAAGGATGTTCAGATTCCTGATGTTGCTCCTGAGTGGACAGCATTCGGCGAGGGCAAGTACCGTCTTGTCAAAGACGATGCCGTGAACATGCGCTATTCACAGGAGATTACGGCTGGAAAGAATGCTGAAGCCGGCATGGCCCAGGGACCGCAGAATATAATTGTACGTGAAAAGTATGTAGGTTCAGTTTATGCCAAGGGCAAAGGCGAACTGATTGTTGGACTGCGTAATGAGAAAGGTGAGTTTGTGGCACGCCAGTCACTTGGCAAGATAAACAGCAAGGAGTGGAAAAAATATGAATTCACCCTTGAACCGCAGGCTCTTGGAGAGGGAATGCAGGAGAATATGAACATTGGGGCTAAAATGGTTGGCGGCAAGGTTGAGCAGATAAGCGGAGACGGAGATTTTGCAATCGTGGTTAAAGGCGGCACTGTACAGGTTGACATGGTTACAATGTCAACCCAGACCGGTAAGGACCTGGGCGGTTTCCGTCCCGACATACTGCAGGCCGTAAAGGAGCTTCACCCCACCTGTCTGCGCTGGCCGGGCGGCGGATATGTGGCCCAGTATGACTGGCAGTGGGGTATCGGTCCGCAGGAGAACCGTGAGCGCTGGGCACACTGGATGTGGATGGACTATGACCAGAACTGTTTTGGTACCGATGAATTCATAAAGTTCTGCCGTGAGGTGAACACCGAGCCGGTTATTGTGGTGAGCGTCAGGTTTGAGCGTCCGGCCGATGAATACGACCAGATCCTGCATAACGCCGTGAACTGGGTGCGTTACTGCAACGCCCCCGCCACCGATGAGTGGGGTGCAAAGCGTGCTGCCAACGGACATCCCGAGCCATATAACGTTAAGTTCTGGGAGATTGACAACGAGATGTGGGAGATGGGTATTGACCGATATGAAAAGTGCGTGCGTGACTTCAGCACAGCCATGCGAGAGGTTGACCCGTCAATCAAGATAATTGCTTGCGGCGGATTCGGCGAGGACGAGCAGTTCATAAAGCGCAGCGGTAATTACTTTGATTACCTGAGTCTGCACCACTACGAGCAGCAGGGCGGTTACGCCACCGGTCCGGTGCGTCTGGGACAGCAGTATGACCGTTACGCCCAGATGATAGCCCAGGGCCCCAATCCCAACATAAAGCTCTTCATTTCAGAGTGGAACCTTAACAGCATCGACTGGCGCACAGGTCTCTTTGCCGGTGGATTCCTGAACATGTGTGAGGCCCGTGACGTGGTTGCCATGGGTGCTGCCGCCCTGTTCATACGCCGCACCGATGCCCCAGACTGGAACAACGCGTTCATCAACTTTGACTACAAGGACCTGTTCAAGGCTCCCAACTGCCAGGTAACCGAGCTTTGGTATGACCATTTCAGCAAGTACCGTCTGGCATACAGCGGTGAAACCGGCAATGTTAGTGTAAGCACCACCATGTCAGAGAACGGTGCCGACGTGATAGTCAAGGTAGTTAACCCCACCGATGAACCCGCAACCCTGCGCATCAAGGGAGACTGGGACGGTGTATCATCAACTGAGTTTGAGTACTATGCTCCCGGCTCACTGACCGTGGCCAACAGCATGGAGAACAAGAACTCCGTTGCCTTGCAGAAGGGTACCGGAAATATCGATGGAAACGACGTTATCCTATCCGTTCCAGCTCTCTCGGCCGGTGTGCTGACCATAACCAAGAAATATTGATTACATTTGTAATTCGGACTATAAACATTTTAAGAATATGAGAAGAATATTTTTGATGCTGCTGGGTGCAGCGTTTGTATTGGGCGTGAATGCTCAGGGTAAAGAGACATATACAAAGAACCGTACGGTTGAGGACGGCGGTACAGGTGCCTATAAAGCTATTATGGTTGAGGAGCCCAGTCTTGAGGCACATACCATTTTCCGCCCTGCTGATCTGAGCAAGTTTGACAAGAAGAACCCTCTGCCCATTCTGGTTTGGGGTAACGGTGCCTGCACCAACTCACCCTGGGAGCATCAGAATTTCCTGAGTGAGATTGCATCGCACGGGTTCTTTATCGTAGCCATAGGTTACTGGCCTGCCGAGGGTGAGCGTTACCGCGGTGCGCAGTCCAAGGCAGAGCAGCAGATTGAAGGTATTGACTGGGCAATCGCTCAGAATGCAGATAAGAACAGTCCTTATTTTGGCAAGCTTGATGTCAAGAACATCGCAGCAGCCGGTATGTCATGCGGCGGTCTGCAGACTCTGGTCAATGCAGCCGACGAGCGCCTCAAGGCTATCATGATATGCAACAGCGGATCGTTCATCGACCCGTCAGGTGCTGTTCCCGGTATGCCGATGCCTGAGAAGGAGGACCTTAAGAAGATCCACACTCCCGTCATGTATCTGCTGGGCGGTTCTACAGACATAGCATATGAGAACGGAATGGATGACTTCAAGCGCATCGACCACGTTCCGGCAGTTGCCGTGAACTATCCCGTAGGTCACGGCGGCACATACGGCCAGCCCCACGGAGGTGAGTTCTCGATTGCCGCCTTGGCTTGGCTGGAGTGGCAGCTCAAAGGTGACAAGGAGGCAGCCAAGATGTTTACCGGAAAGCCAAGCGGCCTGGAGTCACGTCCCGACTGGACTGTTGAGAAGAACGATAAGGTTAAATGAACATACTGGTGACAGGAGGTGCGGGATTCATAGGCTCGCACACAATAATTGAGCTTTACAAGGCGGGTCATACCGCAGTGGTAGTTGACAATCTGAGTAATTCCAACCCGGAGAGCCTGAGGCGTGTGTCCAAGATCCTGGGCGGAGTGGAGATACCTTTCCATAGGGTTGATATCCGTGACCGCAAAGGACTGGACAAGGTGTTGGAGCAGTACAAGTTTGATGCCTGCATTCACTTTGCAGGTCTCAAGGCTGTAGGTGAGTCAGTGTCAATGCCTATTGAGTATTATGAGAACAATATCAGCGGCACACTGGTCCTTGTTCAGGCCATGCGGGAGCATGGTGTCAAGAACATCATATTCTCATCGAGCGCAACCGTATACGGCAACCCGGAGATAATCCCCATTACCGAGGAATGTCCCAAGGGTGTTTGCACCAATCCCTACGGCTGGACCAAGAGTATGCTTGAGCAGGTGTTGACCGATATGCAGTATGCCGATAAGGAGTGGAACGTGGTGCTGCTGCGTTACTTCAACCCCATAGGTGCTCACCCCAGCGGTCTGATAGGCGAGAATCCCAACGGAATACCCAATAACCTGATGCCTTATGTAACTCAGGTAGCAGTAGGAAAACGCGATGAATTGGGCGTTTTCGGTAATGACTACGATACCCCTGACGGCACAGGTGTGCGCGACTATATCCATGTAGTGGACCTGGCCCGCGGTCATGTGTGCGCTCTCAAAGCCATTGAGCGCAAGTGTGGACTGGGTCTTTACAATCTGGGTACCGGTCATGGATATTCAGTGCTTGACGTGGTCAAGGCATTTGAGAGAGTAAACGGTGTAAAAGTTCCGTACAGCATCAAACCCCGTCGTCCGGGTGATATAGCCACCTGCTACAGCGATCCCTCAAAGGCAGAGCGTGAACTGGGGTGGAAGGCAGAGTTCGGCCTTGACGAGATGGTGCGTGACAGCTGGAACTGGCAAAAACAAAATCCTAACGGTTTCTGATTATGAGGTGCGAGGAGATATTTGAAGAAACTTATCGCAAGGCGCCCGATGACGTGGCGTTCTGCCCGTACAGGATCTGTCCTATCGGAGCACATGTGGATCATCAGTTGGGCCGTATTACTGGTCTGGCAATAGACCGTGGCATATACTTTGCCTACAGTCCTAAACAGAACGGTGTGATTGAGCTGCAGTCACTGCAGTTTGACAAACGTGCGCAGTTCCATATCCGTGAGATTGCCGATGTCAAGCAGAATGACTGGGCCGATTATCTGCGTGGCGTGACCATCGCACTTGCTCAGCGTTATACCCTTTCCACCGGACTTTGCGGTGTGATAGAGGGAACCCTTCCAATAGGTGGCCTTTCTTCATCGGCCTCTGTATGTCTGGTGTTCCTGTCGGCCCTGTGTAAAGTTAACAGCATCAAGCTGACCCCGCTTGAGATGATAACCATTGCTATGGCATCTGAGAACAACTACGTGGGCGTTAGCAGCGGTAAATTGGACCAGAGCTGCGAGATGTACTCCAAGAAAGATCATCTGCTTTATCTGGACACCAAGGACGACACCTATGAGCTGATACCCACCAAGCCAACGATGAAACCGTATGAGATTGCTATCTTCTTTAGCGGCGTGGAGCGTATGCTGGCAGGCAGTAAGTTCAACATGAGGGTGGATGAGTGCCGCAGTGCCGCATATGCCCTGTTGGCTTACTCAGGCATGGAGTACGGCAAGTTTGGCGAGACCTATTTCCGCCAGGTTCCGCGTGATGTTTACGATACCTATAAGGACCGCCTGCCTGACAACTGGCGCAAGCGTGCCGAGCACTGGTACACAGAGCAAGAGCGTGTGGTGGCCGGAGCCGAGGCATGGCGAAAGGGTGATATTGAGGAGTACGGCCGTCTGAGTTTCCAGTCAGGCAACTCGTCAATATACAATTGGGAGACAGGTTCACCGGAACTCAAGACCTTGTATGATATTATGACCCGCACTGAAGGAATCTACGGAGGACGTTTCAGCGGCGCCGGTTTCAAAGGGTGCTGCATGGCCCTGATAGATCCCGCTTACCGCGAGAGCATTATTGACAAGGTCTCAAATGAGTACCTCAAAGCATTCCCCGCACTTGAGGGCAAATACATGGCAACCATCTGCCATTCGGCCGACGGACTTAAACTATGAAGTGCCTGATACTTGCCGCGGGTTATGCAACCAGGTTGTATCCGCTTACCGAGAACTTCCCCAAGCCGTTACTCAAAGTTGGTGACAAGACTATCCTTGACTGGCTTATAGATGACATAGAGGGCGCCGGATTGGTCGATGAATACGTGGTAATTTCAAACCATAAGTTTGCACATCACTTTGACGAGTGGGCTACAGGCAAGAGCGTCAAGATAACCGTTGTCGATGACGGAACCAGCACCAACGAGACCCGTTTGGGTGCTGTCCGTGACATCCAGTTTGCAATTGACAAGCTTCATCTGGATGATGACATGCTGGTGATTGCCGGTGACAATGTTCTTGATTTCAGCCTGCAGAAGTTTGTGCGTTACGCTCACTCCAAGAAGGCATCTTGCATCATGCGTTACTTTGAACCGGACATGAAACGTCTGGTCAAATGCGGTATCGTTGAAGTTGCTCCAGATGACCGTATTTTGGGGATGGAGGAGAAGCCGGCTCAGCCCAAATCCAACTGGTGCTGTCCTCCGTTCTATTTCTATACCAAGGCCGATGCCCGACTGGTGCCCGCAGGTATTGCCGCCGGATGCGGAACTGACGCCCCCGGAAGTTACATTGCCTGGCTTTGCACTCAAACTCCCGTCTATGCGATGGAGATGCCAGGCAGCCGTTATGACATAGGAAACCTTGAGTCATACCACAAGGTATGCGCTGAATATAAAGGTATCACGAAATGAAACTGAACACACCCGTTGAGATCAAACCGCTGGAAAAAAGGCTGACTTACAAGGACAGCATCCTGTTTGTGGGCTCATGTTTTGCCGACGAGATAGGCCGCCGATGCACTGAGCGGTATTTTGATACACGGGTGAATCCGTTCGGCGTTCTGTTTAATCCATGCTCTATCTCAGATTGCCTGGGACTTCTTGAGGGTTATGGCATCAATGCCGAGCAGTGCAGTTTCATTCCTGAGGATGTGATTGAGACCAGCGGTGGATACGTCTCCTTCCATCATCACGGCAGCATGGCCAGACCCACTGCGCAGGAGTTCCTGGATAATGCCAACAAGGTGCTGGCGGATGCATCGGACTTCTATTACCGCGAGGGTTGGGTCGTGGTTACGCTTGGAACGGCATTTATATATACAGATAAGGAGTCAGGTAATGTGGTGGCTAACTGTCACAAACTGCCGGCCGACCGTTTTGAACGTACCATGATAAACGCAGACCAGGTTTACGATGCACTCAGCCAATATGTGGCAGCACGTCCTAATAGACAGTGGATCTTTACGGTCAGTCCCGTACGCCATCTGGCCGATGGTCTGCACGCCAACACTTTGAGCAAAGCCACACTGCATCTGGGGATAGAGAAACTGGTTAACCGCTATCCCAACGCGCACTATTTCCCGGCATATGAGATTCTGATGGATGAACTGCGTGACTACCGTTTCTACGCTGATGACATGATGCATCCGTCGGTCCAGGCTGCCGACTACATTTTTGAACGCTTTATGGATTTTGCCTTAGCGGACAGTGAAAGATCTCTGCTCTCAGAGGCAGAGAAGGTGCGCGGTATGATGGATCACCGCATTCTCAATCCCGGCACACCACAGGCTTCCAAATTCGAGACCCAGCGCAATCAGGCGTTGGAATCACTACTCTCTAAAATACGTAGTATCTGATTTGTGTCATCGGCGATGTAATCGGCCGATGTAAGTTCGTGACGCGGACGGAAGCCCCAGCTTACGGCTATGACTGGGATGCCGGCATTACGGGCCGTCTGGATATCGGTGTCAGAATCACCAATCATAATTGTGTGGTCGCGGTCAGTTCCTGCCTTATCCATTATGTATTCTACAACAGCGGCATCGGGCTTGAGCGGATAAAGCGGGCTGTTGCCCATCACGGCCACAAACGGTATGCCCGGGAAGAACTTCTCTATCAGTCTTTCGGCTCCGGCCTGAATCTTGTTGGATGCCACTGCCAACTTGTATCCTCTGGTGGAAAGGGAGTTTATGAGTTCCGGAATGCCTGGGTATGGTTTGGTATAGAGGTCTATATGATCGGCATAGTATTTTAGAAAGGCTGCAAGCGTATCGTCCACAAAAGCATCATCCTGAGCCTTGTCATCAGGCAGGGCACGCATAATCAGTTTGCGCATTCCGTTACCTACCATCAGGCGGTACTCATCGAGCGAGTGCTGCGGCAGGCCAAGTTCTGCCAGAGTGTGATTGGCTGCATTACCCAAGTCAGCAATGGTGTTGAGCAAAGTGCCGTCAAGATCGAAAATAACCAGTCTCTCCATATCGGCCGCGAAATTATATAAAATTGAGAATTGAAAATTGAAAATTGAGATGGATTATATATATTTACGGACACTAACCGAGTCAATTACTTTAACCTTATATGTTATGAAAAGAACTATTGTCCTGATGGGACTTGCTGCATTCCTGATTGCAGCGTGTGACAAGGCGCCCAAGGAGGCGGCTGACCTTAAACTCAACGACAAGGAGTATTTTGAGACACAGGGCGTGAATGTCCTGGTGTTCAGCAACACATTCTCCGGTGGATTCAATGATGAGAAGAACTCCGGAATCGAGATTATCCATCACGGTGTACGTACGGTACAGGGTGGTGCAGTTCGTCTAAACAAGACCCCTGAGCAGTGGGATCTGGTACCTGCTTCTCCAAGACGTACCGTAGACTCGGTCAACCAGTCCATTGAGGTAGCCATGCGTTATGCTGACTATGACTTTGACTCACGTGTGGTAGTGACAGCTAAGGGCAAGGCTGTGGAGATAGCGGTTTACCTGGACAAGCCCGTACCTGAATTCCTGGCTGGCAAGGCCGGTTTCAACCTGGAGTTCCTGCCTTCACAGTACTGGGGCAAGACCTACATTATGGACGGCCGTCCCAACAGGTTCCCGCGTTATGCAGTGAGCCAGACCCAGGCCGTATCCAACGATGAAAAGCCCCGCCAGTTCAAGGGATTCCGCACCTACGATGACCGCGGAACAGGTGAATTTGTTGATCCGCTGCCTCTGGAGACCGGTCACAACATCCTGATTGCTCCCGATGCCCCTGAACGCATGATAAAGATTACGTCCGATGACGCCACACTGGAGCTCTACGATGGCCGAATGATTGCCCAGAACGGCTGGTTCGTGCTCCGCTCGGTGCTGCCTGCAGGCAAGACTGGCAAGGTGGTAACCTGGATTGTTGAGCCGCACGCCATCCCCGGCTGGATCCGCGAGCCTAACATCGGCTTTTCGCAGGTGGGATACGTGCCTTCACAGCCCAAGGTTGCCGTGATAGAACTTGACAAAATGGACAAGCCTCTCAAGACCGCATCGATTTACAAGATAGAGGATGACGGCAGTGAGAAGTTGGCCTACAAGGGCAACATAGACGTTTGGGGTATGTACTACAAGTACAACTACGTGAAGTTTGACTTTACCGATGTCAAGGAACCAGGTGTCTATTACATCAAGTACGGAGACTATAAGACCGGCAACTTCATCATTGACAATTCAGTCTACAATTGGATAACCGATGCCACCAGCGATGTTTGGATTCCCATTCACATGAACCATATGACTGTGAACGAGGGTTACCGTATATGGCACGGCGAGCCGTTCAAGGAGGGTTATCTCCAGGCTCCGCAGAGTGACCACTTTGACCTGCATTCACAGGGTGCACAGACCAACACCAAGTACAAACCCTACGAACTCATTCCTGGTCTAAACGTGGGCGGTTACTTTGATGCCGGTGACTTTGACATCGAGACCGGATCAAACATCAGCGTGGTTCAGAATATGGTTGCCGCCTGGGAACTGTTCCATCCTATGCGTGACGAGACATTCGTAAGCGAGGAACAGCGTTATGTAGACCTTCATCGTCCGGACGGCAAACCCGACTTGCTCCAGTACATTGAGCACGGTGTCCTGAATCTGCTGGCTCAGGCCGAGAACATCGGATTCATGTCATCGACCCTGTCCAACTCTGTCCTGGACAACTACCATCACCTGGGTGATGCTGCCGCCATCACCGATGGTCTGCACTATGATCCCAGCCTGCCCAAGTATGTGAAATCGGCCGATGGCAAGCGCAGCGGAACCCCCGATGACATGTGGGCATTCACCAACCGCAATCCCAACAGCGATATCAACGCAGCCAATATGTTTGCAGCAGCCAGCCGCGTGCTCAAAGGCTATAACGATGATCTGGCAGCACGCTGCCTCAAGCAATCCAAGAGACTCCAGGAGGAAGCTACCAAGATCCAGCAGAGCCGTATGGCCAATAACCGTAACCGTCAGGGCGGCCAGGGAGGTCAGTTCTTTGGCGGTGGCAACCGTGGAGGCGGCGGAAATCTGGCTACAAACCTGCAGCTTTATGTGGCAACAGGTGAGAAATCATACATCGAGCAGTTTGAGCAGCAGATATGGCAGGCTCTGGACCGTAACGTGAACAACACCATCCGTACGGCTATGGATGCCATACCTCATATGGATGCCGCTTATAAGGAGCGTCTGCGTCCTTATGTCGAGAAGTATAAGGATTATCTGGAGCAGGTAACCAACAACAATCCGTATGGTGTGCCTATCGGCGAGGGTAACTGGGCCGGCAGCGGTGCCGTGGTAACTTACGGTACAACCGCAGCCTTTGCAAACCTTTACTTCCCGGATATCATCGATAAGAAGTACGCTTATAACGCTGCCGCTTTCATGTTCGGTTGCCACCCGTACCACAACTACTCGCTGGTTGCTACGGTAGGTGCCGCACGTCCCAAGCAGGTGTTCTACGGAAACAACCGTGCTGACTTGTCATTCATTCCCGGTAACGTGGCTCCCGGACTGCTGTTCCGCAAACCAGACCACTTTGAGAACTTTGATGATTGGCCATTCCTGTGGGGCCAGAACGAAGGCACTATAGCCGGCAATACCAGCTATTACATCTTCGGCGAGGCATTCAAGAAGATGGCTAAGGATTAAAGCAGGAAGAAGAGTGCAACACCGATCATGCTGACCGTGACGCCAAGAATCTCTTTGAAACGGATTTTTTGTTTGTCAAAGACGGCGGCGGGAATGAGTATGAGTACCGGAGTGAGCGCCATCAGTGTCGAGGCGATACCGGCATCGGTATAACGCACAGCCATAAGTGAGAGCGATACTCCCACAACAGGACCGAACAGGCTCATGATGACCACGTAAAGCATTGCTTTGCGGTCACGTGCAGCCTGTTTGAGTTTTGGAAGGTCCTTGCTCAAAGCCATTATCAGAATGAATCCGATGCTTCCGAATATGGCGCGGATCATGGTCGATGCAAACGGCAGCATGGTCTCCATCATCTGCGGAACCTGCGCGGGAAGTGCGGCTGAG
>Ga0265298_10001956_pt1 | contig 29732 bp, 22 predicted proteins | sample AusTroGonzalo_MG_3_FD_193486 | JGI IMG/M metagenome (GOLD analysis project Ga0265298, IMG submission 193486) | Bovine rumen microbial communities from tropical cattle in Woodstock, Queensland, Australia - Gonzalo_01 | ecosystem: Host-associated > Mammals > Digestive system > Stomach > Rumen ...
AGGGGGCAGATTGCTTACGCGTTACTCACCCGTTCGCCGCTATGCATTGCTGCACCGCTCGACTTGCATGTATAAGACACGCCACCAGCGTTCGTTCTGAGCCAGGATCAAACTCTTCATTAATTTTCAAAGTCTTGGTCCCGTTCACTAATCAAGTTCGTATTCAAGTTGACTTCCAAGAATTTTCTTGGGCCGTCACTAAGCACATCTCCGATTCCTTCAATCTTCCCGGCGGCCTCGCGGGCCTCCGCACCCCCCTCTCGGAGGGTGAGGCCAATTATAGAACTTTCTGGAAGCAAAAGCAAGGGGGGTAGACGAAAAAAAATCACTTTTTTTCACTTTTCAGCCTAAAAACAGCCCCTCATCGGCCTCCGACCCAATCTATCAACAGTCTATCAACAATCCATGCGTCTATACAACTCTTTGCGTATCAAAAAGTTATGACAGATTGGACGTTTTGACCAAAAGGCAGTATAGAGGCCGCCGGGCATTTAACACCCCAACATTCGTGCCTTTTTATAGCTAGTTAATTTATCTGTACAAACAAACTAATATTTAATTTTATTGGTGTTAAATCTTTGGGACTGGATGGACGGCTACGCCGTCCAAGGCTTCGGCTCAGGATGACGAAGAGGGAAAATGTCTATGGTAACTCTCTACCCAATCGTTAGTTTGTCTATAATTTCTTGTGCAGGGGCACAGCATTCATCCAAATCAATCTGCACAGAATCCACTTGCCTAGAGAACCAGGTGATTTGTCGCTTGGCGTAATTGCGGGTTTTCTTTTTCACCTCTTCCAGCACAGTCTCAACAGAAGCAGGGTCCTGCACACCTAGTAATTCACGGTAGCCCAAACTTTGCCACGCCGGGGCGTCCAAGGGAATAGACTTGGAAAGTTCCTGCACTTCGTCAATCCACCCCTGCTGCACCATCTGGTCCACACGGGCATTGATGCGTGCATACAGGTTTTTTCGACTGCGAGTCAGCCAGAACACGGGAACCTCCCCAATGCCCCCTTCCCTTTCCTTTTTCCATTCCGAAAGTTTTCGGCCCGTCCCCTGCCAAACCTCCAGAATCCGCAAGATGCGGTGAGGATTGTTCTCATCGGCGGAATCCATGGCTTCGGAATCCACGGTACGAGCAAGGGCACACATTTCGGCAAGACCCTTTTTCTGAAAATCTTTTTCCAAATTCTCACGAACGGAACTGTCAATAGCGGGAATCCGCGGAAGCCCAAGGGTCAATGCCTGCAGGTACAATCCCGTGCCACCCACCAGCACAAAGTTCTTTTCGGGATTATGCAAAAGCAAGTCCTTTACATCGGAACAAAAATCGCCGGCGGAATAAGCCCTTGCTGGGGAACAGAAATTTATTAGGTGGTGCGGCACCTGTGCCATATCCTCTTTGGACGGCTGTGCCGTACCAATGGCAAAGTCCTTGTAAATCTGGCGGGAGTCCACACCGATGATTTCGGCGTGGAACCTTTCCGCAAGTTTCAGCGAAAGCCGGGACTTACCAACGCCAGTGGCACCAACCAAAGCAAAAAGAATAGGCATACCATTTTAATTTAGCTATCTTTCGCCAAGGATGAACAAGCTCAAACACATTGTCGCCATCGTTATTGTCCTGGGAATAATCTCTGGAGTTGCTTACGTTTTGCAAGAAACCAGCATTGGCGAGAATTTATTCAAGCGGAATTCAGATTCCAAGGAAACCGTGCAGGACACCCTGGCCGTACAGGATACCACGCCTTTTGTTGAGAAGATGAAGAAACACCTGGAAGTGGTCCAAGTGCAAAAGTCCCGTAAAAAAAAGGAGATCTGGGTTCTGGGAAACGGCAGGACCATTACCTATTACCTGCTGCAGGCCCAGCGGTTCTTGAGGAAAAATGGCGGCGAAGTTTTGCGCATGGAAGAACTTCATGGGGATCCCACCGTATTCCAATCCGCCTCCCTAGACGCCCTAAGCCCCGACGGGGACACCCTGCGGTTGGTACTGAACGTTTCCGACAATATCTTTAGGAACAACGCCTCTTACCTGTCCATCGCCTTCCAGGTGACGGAACTGACACCGGAATTGATTGTAGCACTGAACGAACTCCCGTTCCCCTACGACTTGCTAATAACCCCCTTTGGCATGTCCGAAACCTTTTTCCCCGACTTGGACCGGATAAAGAATAAAGAACTGGTGATTTGGTTGCTGATGGAATCCTCTAGTCTGGACTCTAGGCATAAACGCTACCGCCCCGTGAGGATCCACCATACGGAACAGCAGATCGAAGCCGTTATCCAGGAAGCCAAGACTCTGGTCCCCAATGCCAAGGGGATTGCCACTCGGTTTGCTGAGCAGGCGGTAGAGCACAAGCAACTCTTGGAAGCCACCCTATTCCCCGCCAAGGAAAACGGCCTGTGGTTCCTGGACCTTTCCATGAACAAAAAATCCAAGGTTATGGAAGCCTGCAAGGACCTGTCCATGACCTGCAAAACGGCAAGCCCCTACAACCCTTCCAATAGCACTTTGGACGACTATATCCGCTTTAAGTTGAAAATCGCGGCCAAGAACGGCATGTCCACCATTATCATCCCATTGAACGAGGCTAATATCGCCAAGGTAAAAACCTTGGATGCCAAAGCTACTGCCCAAGGTTCCACTATCGTAAATTTATCTACCTTTATGAAGTATTGACAAGGAGATCACCATGACCGTAAAGCTGGGTGTGAACATCGACCATATCGCCACCATCCGCGAAGCCCGAAAGATTAGGGAACCGGATCCCGTCACTGCAGCCCTGATGGCAGAACTGGCTGGTTGCATGGGCATTACCGCCCACCTCCGCGAAGACAAGCGCCACATCCAGGACAGGGATGTGCGACTGCTCCGCGGCACTGTGACCACCAAGCTGAACCTGAAGATTTCCCCCACCGCCGAGATGTTGCAATTTGCTACCAACGTGCAGCCGGACATGGTCACCCTGGTTCAGGAGAACCACCAGGAAATCACCATTGAAGATGGCCTGAACGTGGCCGCCAAGGTAGACGAAATGGCCAAGTTCGTAACCACCCTCAAGAACAACGATATCGCCGTAAGCCTGTTCATCGAACCGGAAACGGACCAGGTCAAGGCCGCCAAAAAGGTGGGAGCCGACTTTGTGGAATTCAACACGGGCAAGTACGCCGCCGCCTGCGAGCTGGGAAGCCTGCAAGAAGTGGAACGTGAAATCTCCGCCATCGAGGACATGACCATGCTGGCCCGCAAGTACGGGCTGAGGGTCCTTGCCGGACATGGACTGAACTACCGCAACGTAGCCTCTATCGCCGCTATCGACGGAATCGAGGAGCTGAACATAGGACACAGCATTGTGGCCCGTAGTGTTTACGTGGGCATGGAAAAAGCGGTAAAGGAAATGCTTGAAGCCATCCGCCGCTAACGCGGCTGCGGCAATGTGGAATGTGTGATGTGAAATGTGAGATTAATTATTCCACATTTCACATTAGTCACTACACATCAATTAGTAGTCCTTGTACTCTACGTGGTGCAGGACTAACCCCTGGGGCGGCGCCCATGTGCGTTCGCCCTTAAATTTTTTGTCAAAAATGCTTTGGATGGTGCCGGCAGGGTAACGTCCGCGGCCAATGTCGAACAGCGTACCCACCATGGCCCGCACCTGGCGGTGCAAAAAGCGATTTCCCTTGATGTGGAAAACCACACTCCAGTCGTTAACCCGTTCCAAGCGGAACTCGGTCAAGGTACAGAGGGTGGACTTGCCGTCGTTCCTGGGGATGCAAAAATCGATAAAGTCGTGTTCCCCCAAAAAAGACTGGGCCTCCCGCTCCATCAGTTCCAGGTCCAAGTGCAAGGAACCGCACTCCCAGCCATAGTCCCGCATAAGCGCCACTGGGCGAGTATAGAGGGTGTACTGGTAATACCGCGACACCGCATCGAAGCGGGCGTTGAAGTCTTCGCTACAAGCTTGCAAATCCCGAATACGGATAAGCCTTTTGGTAAGGCCGTTGATGGAATGCTCCGTCTTTCGCAAATCCAGTTCGCCGTCGTAATCAAAATGGGCGCACTGGCCCCGACCGTGAACCCCAGTGTCCGTACGGCCAGAACCTACAATGCGGATAGGAGCCCGAAGGGCGACAGAGAACGCCTCTTCCAAAGCGGACTGAACGGTAATGAATTTTTGCTTCCCTGCTTCATTCTGGACCTGCCAGCCGTAAAACGCGCTACCCAGGTACTCGCAGCGGAAACGGTAACGCATAGGTTAGTTTCCTGCATCCAGGGCGTCTTTAATGACGGCTTCCACCTGTTCCTGGGGAATTTTCAGCTGGGATGCAATGGCCGAGGCAGGGAATCCGCGACGGGACATCTGTAAAATCTTGCTCTTCTCGGTAAGTTCCTTGTCGAAGCGGCTGGTTTCCAAGGGATTGCTGCCCTGGAGGTTGGGGTTTCCCGTCACGTTATGGCTCTGGGCACGAAGCTTCATGGTCCTGTCACGGGAAAGACCGCGAGGAGCCCGCAGCACATCGGAAAGGGACTGGATGGCAGAAGTAATGCGTTCCTTGGCAGTGGGCCTTAACTGGGGCCGCCTGTTCAAGTCAGAGACCATGACCTTGTTTTCGGGATTTCCGTTTTCGTCTTCGAAAGAGACCTTGGTTTCTGCAAATTCCTCTGCCTCGTCAATGATGGAGGGCTTAGAGGCACGCGGCCGCGGGGCCAAGGTCGGATCGTTTTCGAAACCGTTCTTGGGTTCCTTGAACCGGTTCTCCGATTTCAGGGCCTCCATGCGCATAGTCACCACCTTCTTGTGGTAACTCAACGCCGCCAACAAAATAATGCAAAGCAACACGGCGGCAACGCCGCCAACCACCCAAATCAAGGCCGTCTTGGAAATCCCGGCAATGGTCTTTTCCGAGGCTGCCGCCTCGCCCTCGGGATTCTTTTGGCGAAGGGCGTTCAAATCAGCCCAAGCCACTTCCAAATCGTTCCTGATGGCAAGCTGGGCATCCGCATTGCCCTGGGCTTCCCACAAAGCCACTTCCATAGAGTCAATCTTGGAGCGGGCCTGCAAGTAGGCCTTGGAATCAAAGGAGGATCGTCCGCCCGAAAAATCCGCCAGCAAAAACAACAGCACGCCGGCGGTCAAGAACAAAAGCACTATAGGCACTACGATTTTCTTCATGGACCCAAATTTATAAAAATATGTGAATTACTGAGCCAAGGCTTCCGCCATGACCACCCTGTTGCCCCCATTGCGGGACGCCAACTGCATTGCCGCCTCGGCGGTCTTTATGAGCATTTTCACCTCTACGGCGTGGACCGGCATTACCGAGACCCCGATACTCAAGGAGGTCTTCAAGACACCCTCGCCATAGGCCACCTGCAAAAGGGAAATCTCGTGACGGACCTTTTCGGCACGTTCCTTGGTGGTCTTATAATCTGCACCGGGCATAATCACGCAGAAAACATCCCCGTCGTAGCGACAAGGAATATCCTCGTTCCTGATATAACCCGGAAGGCGCTGGCCCAATTCCCAGAGCATCTGTTCCACCGCATGGCGGCCCCGAGTCTCCTGCAACTGCGGGATTTCATCGGGATAGAGCATAATAATCCCGATGGGAGTCTTGTGCCTGGTGGCAGAGAAAATTTCACGACGGAGGGATTCCTCCATGTAGCGCTTGTTGAAAAGCCCCGTCAGGTTGTCCCGGATGCTGTGCTGCTGGAACCGGATGTTCAGATTCTGGTTGGCCACATAAAGCCCGAAGGTGGCGGACACGATGCTCACCTTGGTCTTCCAGAATTCAACGTCTTCCCCTTCGGGAAATTCGTCCACCTGGATGCACAACGTTCCAAAGTGTTCCTCTATACCTTCAATGGGGGCGCAGAAGGCGACCCCCTGATTGTGATAGTGCAAATGAGTACAGCCTGCAGTACTTCCTTCCGAAGTATAGTCGTTCACCACGATTTCGCCCAGGTTAAAACTGGCGCATTCCGCAGGCATCATCACGTCGTCGCTAATGACGTAATCGCCAAAAGAGAAAATCTTGTGCATTTCGGACTGGGCGTCCCCGTACATGTAAAGGACTCCGGCCGCCCCCGGAAATAGCTTGGGCAAGACGCTCTCCAGCATGGCCACCACTTCGGAGAAGGGCCTGTTCCTAAGGACCTGCCTGCAGAACTCGCTCCATTCTTCCAAAGGGAACAAGGGCTTGGGCAAGGGGGCGGCCGGACTTTCTGCAACTGACGCAGCAGCCCCTTCTGCAGCCTCCCCTGTCGTTTCTTTCTGTGCGGCTTCTTGAGTTTCTGCCGATTCCTCGGAAACCTCTCCCGGTACAACGGGAACCAGTTCCGTAATGTGGTTCTGGGCACTAGGGAACTCATCTACCTCTTCTCCATCCTGAACGGCCTTCTTGGCCACGGTGTAGAAGATGAAACCCAGGACTGCCCCCCAGATTCCTACGAACACAAACTTAATTTCTACCGAAAAGCTCTTTTCGGGTACGAAATAGGCGAGAACCACACCGGCAGCAAAGGCCAGCAGCCAAACCAGGTAAGAAATAACACTCATATTCTACAATTTACGAAAACTCCCGACAATCAGGCAACCCCAAGTTCCAAAAACATAGAAAACGGGGCTTTCTCCTCTGCTATTTTCTAGATTTGAGCTCATGACCATCCTCGAAAAGATTGCACTTGCCTTGCCTGCCGTAGAATCCCCCGCTAGGTACATGGGCGGCGAGGCCAACAGCGTGGTGAAGGACCACTCCAAGATGCTTGCCCGCATGGCGTTCCTGTTCCCGGACACCTACGAGATTGGCATGAGCAACAACGGCATGCGCATCCTGTACCACGTGGTGAACCGGGAACCCGATATGCTCTGCGAGGTGGCCTTCGCCCCCTGGGACGACATGGCAAGGGAGATGGAAAAATACGACATTCCGTTGTATACCCACGCCAGCTACACACCCGTGCGGGACTTTGACGTGGTGGGTATTACGCTCCAGACGGAACTGAACTTTACCAACGTGCCCTACGTGCTGGAACTGGCTCGCATTCCGGCGTGGCAAAAGGACCGCAAGGAAGAGGACCCGATTATCGTGGCGGGAGGCCCCGCCATGGCCAACCCCGAACCGGTGGCGGATTTTTTTGACGCCTTCATGATTGGGGACGGCGAAAAAGTGATGGTGGAACTTTTGCGGTGCATTGGCGAGGGCCGCAAGGCAGGACTGCCCCGCAAACAACTGCTGGAGGACCTGTCCAAGATAGATGGCGTGTACGTTCCCAGCCTGCGTCCCGTGGTAAAAAACGAATTTGGCGTGATGGTTCCGGCGGAGCCCGCAAAGGGCAGCTACCAGAATACCAACGGGGTCCGCCGCCTGTTTATTCCGGAAATGGACCCCAAGGACTACCCAATCAAGAATCTGATTGCCAACATGCAGCTGGTGCACAACCGCTTTAGCGTGGAGGTGATGCGAGGCTGTGCCCAAGGTTGCCGCTTTTGCCAAGCGGGCATCTGGTACCGGCCTTGCCGCGAGCTGGATCCTGATGACGTGCTGGACATCGCCAAGGCGGGCATACGGGCTACCGGCGAGCGGGAACTGGGACTGCTTTCCCTTTCTACCGCCGACTACAAGCCGGTGGAAGCCCTTACGGACTCCATTATTGACGATCCCTTCTACGACACCGTGGATGTGAGCCTGCCCAGTATCCGCGTAAACAGTTTTGGCCAGAGCCTGGCCGAAAAAGTAGCCGCCCTCAAAGGGGGCCGCAGCGCCACCTTCGCCCCGGAAACCGGGTCGGAACGCATCCGCAAGATGATCAACAAGACCATCAGCGACCAGGACATGTACGACGCCGCGGAACACGCCTTCAGCAGCGGGTTCAACAAGATCAAGCTCTACACCATGATTGGCTTCCCCACCGAAAACGAAGCCGACATGCAGGCATTTTGCGACTTGATTTTCAACTTGGTAAAAATCGGACGCAAGTACAATCGGGGCATCCAGATTGCCGTTTCCATAGGTATCCTTATCCCCAAGTCCTTTACCGGCCTCCAGTGGGCACCCTTTATGGACAAGGACACGGCACTTGGGCACATCCGCTTTGTGCGGGAAAAGTTCTTTAAGCACCCCAACGTGAAAATCAACTGGGCCAGCTGGGAAACCAGTTTCTTGGAGGCCGTGTACAGTCGTGGCGACCGGACCCTTGCCCCCGTCATTTACGCCGCCTACAAGAAAGGAATCATCTTCGAGAGTGATTCCTACCGTTTCAATTACGACAAGTGGCTAGAGGTGTGGCAGGAATGCGGTTACGACACCAGCTGGGTGTATCGGGAAAGGGACAAGGATGAAGTGTTCCCTTGGGACTTTATCCACGCAGGCACCAGCAAGCAGTACTTGAGGCGGGAATGGGAAAAGGCCTTTGATCCAAACAGCGACCCTGTGCCCAACTGCAAGTGGGGGGATTGCCAAAAGTGCGGCATTCCCGGGTTCGGTGCAGAAATCAAACTGGCGAACGACCCCGTGCGTCACAAGGCCCCCAGCCGTACCCCCGAAGAAATCAAGAAACTAGTGGCAGACCGGCGCCCTAAAAAGACAGAAAGTTTCAGTTACAAGATAACCTTCAAGAAAACGGGCCTTAGCAGGTTTTTGCCCCACCAGAACATGCTCAGTTTCTTTGAACGTACCTTTATCTGCGCCAACATCCCCATCAAGTTCAGCGAGGGGTTCAGCCCCAAGCCCCGTATCACCAACATGGGGGCGCTCCCCCTGGGCATGGAGACCTATTGCGAAATCATCAGCGTAGAACTGCGGGAACCCCTGGACATTTCTCCTGAGAACCTGCCCAAGGTCATGGCCCAGCTTTCGGCACCCTTCCCCCGAGGCATGGAAATCGTTAACATCGAGCCCCTGAAGGAAAAACTCAGCAAGCACTTCCCCAAGGCCATGGTGTACCGCCACACCCCCGAACGAGTGCCCTCGGACCTGATGGAGCGGTTGGACTCAAAAACGCTGCCCGTGGTCACCAATCACAGGGGCCAGGAAATTGACCTGAACCAACATGTTTTGGGCATAGAAAACCGTGAGGGAACTTTGTTCCTAAAAATCAAGTGCAACGACCAAGGTACCACAGCCAGTCCATTTGTGATAATTGCAGGATTGTTGGGCATCTCCATAGACCCCGCACGCCTTGACGAAGTATCCAGGCGCTTTTTAGTGGCCAAAATCGCCATGGAATGGTGATTCCGAGGAACAGAACGTAAAAGAAATGTTAAATTGTTCTTTAGATTAACATCAAAAACTCTCATTTCAAGGAGAACCATATGAAGAAGATATTCCTTTCCGCAGTCATTGCACTGGCTCTGTGCAGCTATGGCTACGCCCAGGACGACGAAGAATACGAAGAGGAAGAAGCCCCCGCCCAGGTGGAAAAGAAGGCCCCTGCCTACGAAGAAGAGGAAGAAGAGGAAGAAGCCGCTCCTGCTCCTAAGAAGGCTGAAAAGAAGAAAGCCGAAAAGAAGAAATCCTCTGGAGAACACGGCTTTTTCGGCATCGGTGTTGGCATTGACGAAAATGCGGCCGTAAATCTCGGAAGAATGGATGGAGCCCCGATGATTGGTTCCTACAGTTACATCAATCCCAAACTTCGTATCACAGACGAAATTATGCTGGGCATTCTTTTCGGATTGACCCATGCCGGTGCAACCACCACGAAAGTCGGAAGCGAAGAAACTACTGGTGAAGACGACTTTACCCCCCTTCTGTTCGGTGTGCAGTTTGATTATTTCCTGACGACGCCCCTTCTGCCCACGTCCATCGGAGCAGATTTCATTTACATGAGCGCCGGGGAAGTCGCTCAACAGTCGGCAAGCGCTATCGTGTTTGACGTTCTGTTCAGCGCCCATGCGGAGATTACCAAGAATCTCATTATCACCGGAAAAGTTGGTCTGGGCTTCCAGTACCTGATGACCGAGGATAATTCTGGGGCAGTCAAGAAAGAAACCTCTAATTTTGACTTTGGTACAAAGGCCGGCATCAGCCTCAGCTGGTTTGTCATGTAACGCCATTTGTCTAAATGAGAATTGAAAAAAGAGATTCCTTCGGGAATCTCTTTTTTGTTTTACTCGGGTCTGGATCCTTCGCCACTTCGTGGCTCAGGATGACGTGTGGGATGAGGTTCGGGATGACGAACTATTCCCCAAAGACGAATTTCGCGTACAAATCTAAGAGGGTCTGGCCCCACAGGTACATAACGGGAGCAGACACCGCAAGGAATGGCCCAAAAGGAATCTGTCCCGAGCCGTCCGTTTTCCCCTTCTTTTCCATGATTTTTGCCCAAGGAATCATCACCAAAATTCCAAGAAAAGCAGCCAGAATCAAAGTGGCAACGGCACAATCCAATCCCATAAGGGCTCCATAGCCAGCCAACAGTTTTACATCACCAAAGCCCATGGCCTCTTTTTTGAGGAGTTTGGAAGCCACAACGCCCAACAAATACAAGCCACCGCCTGCACAGGCAGCCCCAATCAAACTCTGGAATGGCGAAATCCCGCCAGGGAACATGGAAAGCACAAGGCCCACCACAACGCCCCCCACCGAAATAGTGTCGGGAATTAATTTGTACTTAAAATCGACAGCACACACCGGGTAAATCCCCAACAGCAGCCAGAACAAAGCAAAGGAATCCACCCAATTGGCCACGGGAGCCGTCCAAGCAACTCCCCAGTTCGCAGCAAACAAGGCCAGTGCACCCAAGAGCCCGCAAAGGGATTCCCCGATGGGGTAAATGACGCTAATAGGCTGCTTGCAACAGGCGCTTTTGCCCCGCAACCAAAGCCAACCCACAATGGGCAGGTTATAGTAGATGGGAATCCGTTTTTTGCACAGGGGACAGTGGGATGGCGGATTTATCAAGGAAATTCCACGAGGCATCCTGTATACAACCACGTTGTAAAAACTGCCTACACAGGCACCCAAGGCGAAAAACAGTATTAAACCGTACCAAAGGGGAAAATTCTCCATAAAACCGCTCCAAAAACGTGCTCTTTTTTTTCAAAAAAAAGATAAATTTATATCTTGGAAACGGAGCATAAAAGGATCGGATTATGCGGTTAAAAAGTTTGTTTTTATTGTTTGGGATTTTCCTTACCCTAGTTTCCTTGAACAGCTGTTCCAGGGAGTCCTCCATCAAGGAAAACGTGAACCTGCGGAACAACCACTCCGTAGTGTTCGTTTTCCGTGCACCCTTTGAAAATCCCGAAGCCTTTGCCGATTCCATTATCAACCTGCCCAATCCCGATTCCGTTATCGTTAGCGACACCATTACCGTAACCATTGGCGACACCGTCCACATGATGGGCTTTTTACGCTACAACGCCGACAAGATCTACCTGTACCAGTGGATTCTGGACTCCCTTGTAACGGACAGCACCGGCAAAAAGAAGATGAAAAAGGCCCTGGTGACAAGCCACAACGCCACACCCCAGTCCTGGGTCTACATGAAGGAGGGAGTCTATTCCCCCTTGTTCGTAGCCATTGACGGAAACAGTGCCACCGACACCGCCGGTAAGGACCAGTTTATACGGGTCATCAATACGCCCCCCTATTTGGGCGTACCCAGGGACACCTTGTGGACCAAGGCCAAGAGCTCCATTACCTTCCCCATTTTGGCTTTGGACTCCTTTGGCACCATCACCTCTTTCAAGGTGGATTTGGACGCCCAAGGCAAGAAGGAACCCAAGGACTGGAAGTACACCCAAGATGATCTTTCGGACAGTGTCCTTATTACCATTCCCTATGACGAAGCCCTAACCGACAGTCTGGGCAACCAAAAGATTTACATCATCGTTACTGATGACGACAAGAACACCACCAAGGACAGCGTGTACCTGCACTTCAACCAGTTGCCCACCATCAAGATTCTGGGCCCCGACGACCAGCAGCGCATTAGCGACACCGTGGAGTCCTTCAGGCTGTTCTACGAAGGCCACGACCGGGACAACGAGGACCAGCTGCGGTACTTCGTTCGCGTGGCGGCGGCGCCCGACAACCTGGAAGACGACTTGAACCTGTCCAACGTGTACGACCTGGTATTGAAGAACAGTACCTCCACCAGTTTCGCCGTAATCGAGGACGGGGTAAACAACCTGAAGAAGTCGGGCTATACCGGAAGGTATTTCTCTTGGGACGTGTGGGTCACCGACGGCTACGACACCGTGGTGGCAGAAAAGATAAAGACCAAGAAGGGAAAGCGCCCCCGTTACTTCTACCTGGGGCCAAACAAGAGCACCTGCGACTTTTACGGTACCGCCAAATACGAGGGCCTTACCAACCACCGTGGAATTAAGATTACCCTGATCAACAATGCGGACACCAACAACGTCTATACCACGGAAGTCAACCCCGACGGTTCCTTCCGCGTGGACGGCCTACCCGCAGGGACCTACAAGCTGATCGCCTCCGACGAATCGGGCAGGGGATTCAGGACTATTTCCACCAAGACCCCCTCTATTAACGCCGGCGACGAGAAGGAGTTGCCCCTGCTGGTGCTGAAGGACCCCGCACCGCCCCGCATATACAACATCAAGGGAATCGAAGACACCTTGCTCACCAGGGCGTTCACCATTTCTGGAAAATTCAGCGATTACGGCTCCCAGGTCAAGACCGCCATAGCCGTGCTGGACAAGGATACTTGCAGTACCAAGAACAACAACTGTAAATTCTCGAACCTGACCATCTATGCCTGGAGTGTGGACTTGAGCGGACTGGTGGACGGCAACCATACCTTCAAGATTACGGCCGTCGACAGCGCAGGATACAAGTCTGACACCACCCTGACCTTCTTCGTCTCGGCAACCAACATGTCCATTACGGTCAGGGACAAGAATGCGGCCACAGGGACCAACACTGCCATGGTGGGCGAAGATGGAGAGCTGGTGTTTGAAGCCTCCATCTTACAGGCGAATCCGCCCGTAACCGAAGTCACCTGGAAAAGCGACAAGCTCAAGGAGCCAAAGAAATCGCAGGTGTCCGATGGCAAGGCTTCCATTACCCTTAAAAAATCGGATTTCAAGGACATTACCGTAGGTACGCGATATCCCATGTACGCTACGTCGGACCAAGGGAACTCCTCCAATACCGTCCGTTTTGGCTTCTACGGAACAGACCCCGTGGTATTCATTACAAAACCCGCCTATGACACCACTATTTCCGTGAAGGACCAAATCACCTTGGCAACGGAAGTTGTGGCTGGTGCAGGGGCAGCATTGACCTGGACCTGCATCGAAGGAACAACCGTAACAGACAATTGCTTTGCAGCGGACAATGCGGCTCCCCAAGCATCCTGGACCACCGCAGGTACCAAGAAGATCATCGCCAAGGTAACCTTTAACGAGAAAACGGCAACGGACACCCTCGTGGTCAACGTGATCGCAGACCCGCCCACCATCAAGATAGACGACAATGAAGGAACCATATCGAAGAAGGTCAACAGTTCCCACAAGTTCGAAGTTACCGCCAAGGATAAATACGGCACCGTCAAGGAACTGGCCTGGAAATGCACCAACAACGCAAGCTGGACCACCATTGCCGTGAACCCTGCCCAAAAGCAGATCACCGATTCCATGACCATCACTGGGCTCCCCAGCAACGAGGTTTCCAACTACCGTTGTATCGTCCGAGCCACCGACAACGTGGACCAATATGGTTACGACACGCTGTACTTCAACATCATCAAGGACATTCCCACAATCAGGCTCGACATCCACAGAAAGGAATTGACTATCAAGGATGTGGAATACCTGAAGTACTCCAAGAGCAACATCTTGGGAGGTGAAATCGTAGTGGATTACGCCTGCGATAGCGTCCTTAACAGGCTGAAGGTTTCCTCTTGGAGCTCCACAACGGTAACAAGCTACCCACCCCGTGTCACCATGCCTGATGGCCCAGGGAAATACTACTGCGTGGTCCGAGCCATGGACGGAGAAGAATCTAGCTTGTATTCCTTGGACACCGCCACCTATGTCATCTACAAGGCTCCGCCCTCGGTAACCGTGGCGGAAAGCTACACCAGGACCATCAAGGACACACTGACCCTATATGCCAACGCAAAGGACTCCGCCGAGACTTACTTGACCGGACAGAGCATTGTGGCACTTGAATGGGGTTGTGGGCCTTCCAGTAACAACAACATCCTGGGGAGTCTCGTCCAGACCAACAAGAACACCTATCTTGCCACACTGCCCAGCACAGCGCAGTCCAACTACCTGTGCATTGTTCGCGTGACGGATGACGACGGTCTGACCGCAACGGATACCACCCGATTCACCGTGGAACTGGCTCCCCCCACTGTCACGGTGGCCCGCAAAAATGCCGTTGTCCGTCCTGGGTTTAGTATTGTGTTGAACGCAACCGCCACCGACAAGTACGAGGGAACGTGGGGTTACATTGCTAAACGGGAATGGAGTTGCGGCGCCAACGCCTCGGACATCAACGACCATTGGAAGGTGGTTTCTTCTTACGACACCACTTGGACCGCTCCGGGTGGCGCAGTGAACCTGCGGTGCGTCGCCAGGGCCACCGATGACGACGGCAACATTGCTGCTGACACTATGTATTTGACCTATACGGACAAGGTGCCTGCAATTACGGTAAAGGAAAGCCAGATTGTAGTGGTACAGGGAGACGTTATACTGCTAGACGCCACCATCAACAACGACGCATGGCAGGGAATCAACTGGTTCGCTTGGCAGTGTTTCTACAAAAGCAACAACCAAGCCACGGAATCCCTCGTCAAGCTGGATTACTACGGGAACAACCAACGCTTCTACGACTACCGGGAAAACCTAAGTGCCGAGGGAAAAGACGTGTACTGCGTCGTGTCCGCCGAAGAAGCGGCAACCCACGAAGTGTTCCGCGACACCGCCCATGTCAAGGTCCTGACCATAGCAAACGACCTGCCCGTTGGAAAAATTACCGCAGTAGATACCATCTACCCCTGGAGCGGTGACGAAGCCCAAGAAGGCGAAGCACTCTATTATTATTCTCCAGAATGGAGCGGCAGCCAATCCGTTATAGGAACTATCGGCGACGAGAACAACCGGGATTACTACTGGCAATTCAGCAATGTGGGTTCCGGATTCTATAGAGGTTCCGCCAACGGCGGCCTGGACACCAGCATGGCACAGTTCAACGACGCTTTCCGCAGACCCACCTCCGAAGGGCAGTTCTCCGTGTGTCTGGACTTCCGCGACAGCATATCGGCATCCCCCACGCAAGCCTTCCTAAAACGGCACCAAGCGCAGACCACCTGCCGAACCGTTTATGTCCGCAGAGCATGGAAGAACCTTGCTACCAACGACACTGTCCTGGAAAGGTCAACGGTCCGCACGCCGCCGGCCATGTCCATTCTCAAGGGTAAACCCACGGTAGCCTACCTGACTGGAGGCACTACCGTAGTATCCAAGTACTACAACGGTTCCGCTTGGACCAGCATAAGTACCAGTTCCATCAGCGTTACCGACTCCATTGTAGCCATGCGTATGGCCAGCAACGGCACCGACCTGTACTTGGCAGTGCTGACATCGGGAAACACCTTGAAGGTATACAAATCCGCCAGCGGAACATCGCCGTGGGCTACGGTGGGACCGGAGAACTCGTCCATTGAAGGGGCCACCTCCGTGAACCTGACCTGCCACCCCGGCAACAAGAACCCGGTGGTTACCTACACCAAAGGCGGCTATCCCTATTTCAGTCGTCTGAACTCAGGTGCCTGGACCCATAAGCGGATAGACTCTACCCATACCGCCCGTGAAGTGAACGCCGTGTTCACCACCTCCGGAACCAACACCCTCTTGATTACCTTTACCGACAACACCTACCAGTACAACACCTATTACGCTATTTATGACGGCAGCTACAGCGAAACACAGAGCGCAACATTCCTTGCCAAGGAAATGGGAAGTATAAGCCTTGCCACTGACGGAAACACCCTTTACATGGGTTACATAAACCGTTCCTCTATAGTGGGCGCCGCTGGTCCCTATGTAAAGAAGGGCACCTTGAACCAGGGAAGCATCACCTGGTCAACAGAAAGCAACCTGCAAGAAGGTATGCTACCCACAAACCTGAGGGTTGCCGCAAGGAACAACAAGGTATACGCAATCATCGACGACAACGGAAGAGGATTCTCCCACTGTCATGCCTATAGTTTTGACGGTACCTCCTGGAAACCCTATGGAGAAAACCAGCTTCCCTACTTCAAGGGACCTTTCTATAGCACCCACGGATACAACCTGTATGGCTTTGCTCCGGAAATCGTGGTCTCTGACGGCGAAGACGCTAGCGTCTATATTTCCATGATTTCCTGGGTGAGCTCGGGAGCCACAAGTCAAAACAACGGGCCCATCATTATGAAAAATATTTCAGACAAATGGACCATCAACACCAAACCTTAGTATGATTGTAGAAGTAGCCTCTATCTGTGACGCCGCTACCGCGAACGGCACCGGCGGACGTTTGAATATCCTGGGTGCCTTTGACAGGGTGTTTTCCCAGTTCCCCCTAGTGATCCCCCAATGTGCGGCAGCTTTCCGCATCCGCTACCAGCGGGCCGAAGCGGGGGTCCACAAGTTGGTGCTTGCCATCGAGGACGTGTGTGGGCACGCCATTGTCCCCGGCATGGAATCCAACATTCCTTTTGAGCCTGTGGCAAAAGGTTTCGATACGGCGGCGGTAAACCTTATTCTGAACATGCAGCGTCTGAAAATCGAGAGGCCAGACAAGTACATTGTCCGCCTGTTCATTGATGACGAAGAATATGCGGCACTGCCTCTGTATGCCCTAGAAGCTCCCCAAAGCGCTCCTTCGGAACCTTCTGACGGCGAAGTCAAGAACTAACTAGAAAACGGTTAAACACCGGCAAGCGGCTTGGTGGCTAGGCACAGGGAACACTCACCCTGTATGCCGTAGTCTTTTGGATTCAAATCCAACAGTGACACGCCCTCTACAAGGCCAGAACGCATATCGCGGCGGAGCGTTCCCTCGAAAAAGTCCCCGCCATGGCACTTGTAAAAAGCTTCCTTGCGGCACCACAAGGTATAAAAATGCCGCAAAGCGGAATCTTCACCTTCACTTGCCTGCAGATGGTGTATGCGTTCAACCTCCACAGCGGAGTAGAACCTATCAGCCAGTTTCAAACGATTCCTGGAATGGAACTCCAAATCCACCCCTACCCTGCACTCCTTGGAGTAAGCCATAACGCAAACCTCCTTAGAGTGGGTCCAGTTGACATCTATGGGAAGCTCCGGAAATTCGGGACGGGGCGATTCCTTGGAACAGCAAAGGTCTGCTGCCGTTACAGTTCTCCCCAAAGCCTGCGACAGGGCCTCAAAAATCCGCTCCCTATGGTTTTCCTTGGGGAGCACCGCCAGGTACACCAAGCCGTTCAAGGAAGATATGGGGAAAAACTTGCAGTCCATAGTCCAAAAATAATTTTCTAGTTTAGGGGCATGGCCTTTTCCCGTTTAAATATTTGCCTTGCCGTCAGTTTTTTACTTGCGGCCTGCAGCGATATCAACGAGGGTTGGGAAGTGGATGGCGGCGGCTACCTGAAATACCGCGTTAATGACGACAAGGAACGGACCATCGAATTGGAAGCTGACGACGTGGAAGTTCCCTTTATCAAGAACAGCCACCACTACTTTTTTGTCAAGACCGAAATAAAGGAAAGCAAACGGGGGGACCAGTTTTCTATCATGGTGAACCGCCCGATTTTGGGAGACAACCCCGTGGTCCAGAGGTACTCCTGGTTCAACTACGCCTCCCTGAAGCAGACCCCCATTTTGGAAGACAGCAGCATCGTCCATTTTGACCAAAAGGACGATTCCACCTGGACGGCCACCTTGGACCTTTACACCCTAGATTGCCGTTCCGGCAAGTGCGTAGACACCCTCCCCAGGCTCCATATTACGGGCCGGCTCCGCTATTGGATTCCCGCGGACTGGAGGTAATGGTCCGACCACCCTTGACAAAAGGGGGCCAAGTTTCTACTATTGGGCTACCTTATTGGTCGATTAGCTCAGTTGGTTAGAGCGCTACCTTGACATGGTAGAGGTCACAGATTCGAGTTCTGTATCGACCACGAGAAAGCCCCGCTTTTCAGCAGGGCTTTTTTTATGGTTAAAAAGGTTATTTGTCCAGGGTCTTGATCTGGTCCACGAACTCGCCCACTTCCTTAAACTCGCGGTAAACGGAAGCAAACCGCACGTAGGCCACCGGGTCCAGCTTTTTCAGTTCCTGCATCACCAGGTTTCCAATCTGGTCGTAACTTACTTCCAGATTGTCGTTGGAAATAAGGTTGTTTTCGATGTTGGTGGCAATTTCCTCAATGGCCTCCTGGGTCACAGGGCGCTTTTTGCAGGAGTTGGCGATACCCGCCAGCAGTTTTTCCCGCTGGAAAGGCTCCCGCTCGCCGTTACGCTTGACCACAATCAGGGGCTGGATTTCGATGTACTCCCGGGTGGTAAAACGGCGGCCACAGGCGGTGCATTCCCGACGGCGACGGATGGAGTCCCCGCTCACGCGGCTGTCTACCACCTTGTCGTTGTCATTTTTACAAAATGGACAAATCATATACCGAATGTAGTAATTTTGTTCTCCCGCCCAATAATTATATATATTCAAAGTATGCAACCCCAGCCCTTAAGATTATCCGAAATTACCATTTGTAACCTGCGTTCCATTAACAGGCAGACTTTTCCGTTGAACAACATGACCGCCCTTATCGGCTACAACAATGCGGGAAAGACCAACATCTTAATGGGCATACGCTGGCTCTTGTCAAATTTTTCTTTGGATGTTTCCTTTTTTGACGACTCCAACATTCCCGTAGAAGTGGAAGGACATTTCCAGGGCATTTCGGAAGCGGTGCTGAACCGGCTGGGCGAAGAAAAATCCAAGGAAATCGTGCCGTTCTTGGCCGGGGAAAGCCTGCGGATCAAGAAGGTGCAGCGGGTGCCGGGAATCCCCCCAGAGAACGTGGAAATGTGGGTGCTTACGCCCCCCAACCGCCAGACCAGCACCCGCAAAGGCTGGGTGCGGGCTACCGATGAATTCAGGCACGCTTTTAGGCGCATGTTCCCGGAACCCATCGCCATTTGGGACTTCGAAGGGAACAAGGCCTTCACAAAACTGCTCCACGAAATCTTCAAGCCACTGGAAAGGCGGTTTGGCGGAGAGTTCAACGACATTCTGGGCAAGTTCAACGATCTGCTTTCCCCCGGCGGAGAGAACCAGGCTGCCGAAATCAAGTCCTTTGACCGGGAAGTGAATGAGAAACTGCAGCCCCTGTTCCCCAGCGTGCGGGTAGAACTGGATATTCCCATTCCCACCTTAGAGACCTTCCTAAAGACCGCAAGTCTGAAGGTCATTGACGAAGACGACGGTTTTGAACGGGACATCAACCGCATGGGCGCCGGTTCCCAGCGGGCTATCCAGATGGCCTTGGTCCGCTACCTAGCAGAAATCAAGAAGCACCACAACAACCACTACCTGAGCCGCACCATGCTGCTCATCGACTCGCCAGAACTGTTCTTGCACCCGCAGGCGGTGGAACTGGTGCGGGTGGCCCTAAAGAACTTGTCCAACGAAGGCTACCAGATTGTGTACGCCACCCACAGCGCCCAGATGGTGACCAGCGAAGACGTGAGCACCTCCCTGCTTATCCGCAAGAACAAGGAACGTGGCACCTTCATGCGCAAGCGAATGGAAGACGCAGTGCACCAGGTGGTGCAAGACGCTCCCAGCCAGCTGCAAATGCTGTTCAGCTTGAGTAACAGTAACGAACTGCTTTTTGCGGACTACGTGCTGCTGACCGAAGGTAAAACCGAATGGCGGGTGCTGCCTGCTTTGTTCGAACGCATTACAGGAAAATCCTTTGCCCTTATCAAGTGCGCCCTGGTGCGTCAGGGCGGCGTCAGCAACACCCGCAAGAGCATGCAGGTGCTGAACGCCATGGACATGCCAGTGCGGGCCATTGTGGACTTGGACTACGCCTTTACCACGGCCACCCGCGACGGCTTTTTGGAAGCTAACGATCCTGACATCAAGTTCTGCAGGAACCTGTTCCGGGAACTGGCCTTCCACCACCATTTGCGGCTAAACAACGGGCTCCCCGTGAGCAAGCACAGCAACATCAGCGCCTCCATGGCCTACTCCATGATGGCCTCCATGCCCGAAGCGGAACGGCCCATCAAGAGCATCCACGCCAAACTCCGGAGCCAGGGCATCTGGGTATGGACCCGAGGCGCCATCGAAGAACACCTGGGGCTAAAAGCAAAGAACGAATCCGTCTGGAACGGATTCGTGGAAAGGAGCAAGTCTCCCGACTTTGTGAAGAACCTGCCGGACTACGAGGGCATTTGCGCCCTGTGCCAGTGGATTATCGACGGCAGCCAGGAAGAAATTTAAACGATTAAAGGCTGTCGATGACCTTGTTAAAGGCCTCTACCGGCCGCATCCATTTCTTTAACAGTTCTGCCTTGGGAACGTAGTAGCCACCGATGTCGGCAGGCTGTCCCTGTTCCTTGGCCAAGGCGGCCACAATTTCCTTTTCGCCTGCTTCCAGCACCTGTGCCACCGGGGCAAACTTGGCAGAGAGTTCCGCGTCATCCTTCTGGTCGGCAAGGGCGCGGGCCCAGTACATGGCCAGGTAGAAATGGGAACCGCGGTTGTCCAGTTCGCCAATCTTCCTTGCGGGAGTGCGATTGAATTCCAGAATCTTTCCGTTGGCCGCATCGAGGGTATCGGCCAGGACTTTCGCCTTCTGGTTGCCCGTCAAGGAAGCCACCTGCTCAAAAGCAGGAACCAAGGCGAAGTATTCGCCCAAAGAATCCCAACGTAGGTAGTTTTCGGCCAGGAACTGCTGCACCTGCTTGGGAGCGGAGCCGCCGGCACCCGTCTCGAACAGGCCGCCACCTGCCATCAGAGGCACTATGGACAACATCTTGGCAGAAGTTCCCACTTCCAGAATCGGGAACAGGTCCGTCAGGTAGTCGCGCATCACGTTGCCCGTAACACCGATGGTGTCCAGCCCCTGCTTTACGCGGGTCATGGTTTCGCGGATAGCTTCCCGGGGGCTCAAAATCTTGATGGAAAGTCCCGTCAGGTCGTGTTCCGGCAGGTAGGCTTCCACCTTCTTCTGGATTTCGCGGTCGTGGGCGCGGGCAGGGTCCAGCCAGAATATGGCGGGAGTGTTGGACACCCGGGCACGGGTCACCGCCAGTTTTACCCAGTCACGCACGGGAGCGTCCTTGGTCTGGCACATGCGGAAAATGTCGCCCTTTTCTACGGGCTGTTCCAAAAGGACACTGCCCTGTGCATCCACGGCGCGAATGACGCCCTTGCCTTTTGCCACAAAGGTCTTGTCATGGCTGCCGTATTCTTCGGCACCCTGGGCCATAAGCCCCACGTTGGGAACCGTCCCCATGGTCTTGGGGTCGAACGCACCGTTCTCCTTGCAGAACTGGATGGTCTCATCGTAAATGCCGGCATAGCAGCGGTCCGGAATCACCGCCTTCACTTCCTGGAGCTTGCCTTCCTTGTTCCACATGCAGCCGGAATTACGAATCATGGCAGGCATGCTGGCGTCAATAATCACGTCGCTGGGCACGTGGAGGTTGGTAATGCCCTTGGAGGAATCCACCATGGCCAGGTCCGGGCCCTTTGCCAGGGCGGCATCGATAGCGGCCTTGACTTCGGCCTCCTGGGCGTTGCCTTCCAGGCGCTTGTACAAATCGGCCAGACCGTTGTTGGCGTCAATTCCCAGTTCACCGAACAGTTCGGCATACTTTGCAAACACGTCCTTGAGGAACACCCGTACAAAGGCGCCGAACATGACCGGGTCAGAGACCTTCATCATGGTGGCCTTCAGGTGTACCGAGAACAGAACGCCCTTCGCCTTGGCGTCTTCCATCTGGGCAGCAATGAACTTTTCCAGGGCAGCCATGGAAAGCACGGTGGCGTCCAGCACCTCCCCTTCCAAAAGGGGCTTGGGGGCACGGAGTTCCGTCACGGAACCGTCTTCTGCCACGAACTCTATCTTGAAAGTATCCGCCTTGGAGAGCGTTATGGACTTTTCGTTGCCGTAAAAGTCCCCCGATTCCATGCTGGACACGTGAGTCTTAACAGACTTGTTCCAGGTACCGTTGGAATGGGGATTGTTGCGGGCGTAATTCTTGACGGCGTTGGGAGCCCTACGGTCGGAGTTGCCCTGACGGAGCACCGGGTTCACCGCGGAACCCTTCACCTTATCGTAGCGGGCACGGATTGCCTTTTCTTCTTCGGTGGCGGGGGCATCGGGATAATCCGGAACCGCGTAGCCGTTCTTCTGAAGTTCCGCAATGGCAGCCTTCAACTGGGGAACCGAGGCGGAAATGTTGGGGAGTTTGATGATGTTTGCGCTCTTGTCCAAGGTCAACTTGCCCAAGAAGGCCAGGTCGTCACTTACGGGAGCGCCCGCAAAAACCGTACCTGCAGGGAGCTTGTCGGCAAAGGCCGCAAGGATGCGGGCCGGCAGCGAAATGTTCTTGGTTTCCACGTCAATGGAGGCACTACGGGCAAATCCACGGACAATGGGCAAAAGAGACTGGGTCGCCAAAAACGGGGACTCGTCGGTGAGGGTATAATAGATTTTGGAATTCATACGGACCAAAGGTAGATATTTACTAACTTTCCTTTTGCTATGAACGAATCTTACAAAGGCAAATTTGCCGCCGTATTGCCTGCAGGGGGCATTGGCAAGCGCATGGGCGGAACCATTCCCAAGCAGTTGATGGAACTGAAAGGGAAACCCGTCTACTTCTACAGCCTCATGACCTTCCTTGCCATGGAAGAAATTGCGGAAGTGGTGCTGGTGGTGCCCGCCGACTGGAAGGACTATTTCGAGGGGCAAATCTACGGCAACGGCAAAAGCGACCTGGATGTAAGCAAGTTGAAAATCGTCACCGGCGGCGCGGAACGCTGGCAGTCCGTACGCAACGGAGTGGAAGCCCTTTCGGGGAGCGCCCAATACGTGCTGGTCCACGACGTGGCCCGGCCCCTGATTTCTAAAGAAATTATCGAGAACGTTTGCAAGACCCTGGTGGAAAAAGGTTCCTGCCTGGTGGCCAAACCTGCCATGGACACCATCAAGGTGGCCGCAGACGGAAAGGTCCAGCAGACCCTGGATCGCAAAAAAATCTGGATGGCCCAGACCCCACAGGCAGCCTCTATCCCCCTGTTGAAAAAACTCTACCAGCGCATAGACAGCGAACCCCTGGACTTTATCCCTACGGACGAAGCCAGTATTCTGGAATACTTCGGAGAAACGGTCTATATCGTGGAAGGGAATTCCAAGAACGACAAGCTGACCACGCCTGAAGATTTTGAACTGTTGATGAAAAAGGTCTAGGCCTTAGCCTTCTTTTTGCCTTTTGCAGGAGCCTTGGAAGCCGCAGCGGTTTTGGGTTCCGCCACCTTCACAAAGTCCCCAATTTTTTCGAGGGTCTCTGCCGAAAGGATGTGCTCCATGTTGCAGGCGTCCTTGTTGGCCACCTCTTCAGAAACCCCGATACACATCAGGAACTTTTTGAGCAGAATGTGTCGGCCCAGAATTTCAGAAGCTGCCGCAAGGCCCTCGGGAGTGAGTTCCACCCCACGGTAGGGTTCCTGAGTCACCAGCCCCAACTTTTTCAGTTCCATAATGGCCTTGGTCACACTAGGCATCTTTACGGAAATGGCGTCGGCAATGTCCTTGACGCGAGCAATGCGACGTTCCTGCTGGAGCATGTGGACCATCTCCAAATAATCTTCCAGGCTTTGACTCAACTTCATACTCATAATTTAGCATAAAAAATTATATTTGGACCATTCAAGGAGAAAATGATGAAAATTTTTTACCCTTTGGTCCTGGCCGCCTTTGTAGCCCTTTCCTTTGCACAGGAGCCGGCACAAGAACCTGCACAAACTAGTTCCAAAAACAGTTTTCCCATAGGCATCGGTGTCCGCCTGGCCGCAGGTTATGGCATGATATGGGGTCTGGAGGACGACTGGGCCATTGATGAGAGTGATGATGAAAAACCCGGTGGATTGGATTTGGAAGGGGGTGTTATGGGTCGTATCGTTTTCACCCCGATTATACACTTTACCCCGGAACTCCTGTTCCATTACGGGAAACTGAAGCACGACAACGATTACGGAAAACAGGAATTCTCCTTTATGAACGTGGAAATTCCCCTGCTGATTCGTGCCAACGCCTCCCCCAAGTTCTACGCCTACGCGGGTGCACAGCCGGGGTTCAACATCCAGAACGACGCCTCCCTAAAGGCATCGGTGGCCTCAAAAGTCAATACCGGGTCCAACGGCCAGAAATACACAAAATTCGGCAAAAGCGTGGATCAGGCCGCATTCGGTTTTGGTGTGATCGCCGGGGCAGGCTACTATGTAGTGGACAAGCTTAGCCTGGACCTACGTATCTACATGGGCCTAACCGAGCTCTACCCCGATTGCGAAAGCAACCTGGTGGACTTAAGCGGCGCCAAACTCCTCAGTTTCAAGTTCGGCGCCAACTACTGGATTTTTTAGCGTGTAATGCTAATCGGTCTTGCCTCGCGGTAACTGCCGGAGGAAACCTTTACGATGTACATGCCCGCAGGTAGCCCTACCAAGTCAAAGGAATGCGTGTGCACCCCGGCATTCAACCGGCCCGTGATTTTTTGCGCCACAAGGGCGCCATAACCCGTAAACAGGCTAATCTTCACGTTGTCCCTCTGGGGGAGCAAATACTGCACCGTAATCATCCCGTGCTGTCTCTTGAGCTGCATATGCGTCGGAAGTCCTTCGAGGCCATACATCAGGGCCGTCGTCGTTTCGCTTGCCCCACTGCCCTCTTCGTTGGTGATTGTCACCCGGACATTGAACAACACCGAATTCTTGCCATTGGAGATTCCCTGCGTAAAGCTATAGGTTTCGCCGTTAGAAACGCGATTCGGGTAGTGGCCCACAGAAAGGGTTCCCTTCGACAAATCGGCTTCGCTGAACACGTAGGCGTTTTCGCCCCATTCGACAACCTTGCCGTCGCTTCCAAACCAGTGTCCGGGGGCGTTTGCCGTTGAACGTAGGACCTTGTTTCCGCCAGGTTCCTGAGCAAAGAAGACCGCCTCAGAAAGGGCCGATGCCTTAAGGCCCAATTTCTGGGCAACTTCGTCCACGTCAAAATTCGCCACGACAGGAGCGTAGTTTTCGTCTATCGGAAGAGTGACCTTTATCTCGTAAACCGCAGTTTCCCCCGCAGGAGCATTTACGGAACTGCTTGACACGGGCACGGCACTGCTCGAACTTGCAAGGGTTTCGCTACTTGACGATTTCGGCGTGACAGAACTGCTCGAAGCAACAGAGCTACTGGACGCAGCCGGGACATCGCCTATTTCAGGCCACTTGTAATCCAGCTTGAAGTCGTTGTAGTACTTGACATTTGCCGCCCCTGCCCCACTTACGCCCGTTTCAAGTTTCAACTTGTAGTCGTAATGCAGTTTGCGAATTCCCGTGTTGCCGGTGTACTGGTAATCCGTATTCACGATCACCGCGAAAACCATCGGCGAGCCGTTTGTCAAAGAAGGCGTCTTGTCCAGGCGAAGCGTCACGGAACCTTCGCCCGTGATGGGTTCGCTGTACACAGGCGTACCATCAGTTGCCCGATAGCACAGCAAGAAGTTCATATTCCTATTGTTGGAATTTGCACCATTCGGGTAGAAACTCACCGTCACCTCTTTAGCGCCGTTTTGCACTTTCAGCGGCACCACATTTGAGCCCGACCATCCCGGAGTCGTTTCTTGATTCGGTACAAGGTAACCGCTGTTTTCAGCTACTGTCTGGTAAGGCGTCATGGTCCAGGTGTAGCTTTTCCTGTTGTTGTCCCACATGTCCTGTTCCCAGTAGGTGTCGCTTCCGAAATGCTGGTTCAGCAAGTTCCTGATTTCGTCGGACCATTTTTTCATGTCGAGCATCGCAAGCCTTGCACGGAATTCGGTAATAAGCCTGCGCACGCCCGCATCGCCAAGACCCTTGTCGAGGCCGTAGGTTTCGAGCAGGTATTTGGTCTTGCCGTAAGCGTTTCCGTAAATCCAGCGCACCGCACCCGTGCCAATCCACGTTCCGATAAATGTCGGGAAGATGTTACTGTACTGCGAGCCGCCCAGCAAGTAGCGCTGATTCTTGCCGGTCACGCCGCCGTCATCGGCACCACCGCCCGGGCCACCGAAAGTGCCGTCGATCAACCATCCCGAATAAGTTTCAATCGGCATAAAGGGTGCAATGACCGTTGCCGCATTCAGGAATCCCATGCCGCTGTAAACACCATCGCGATGGCTGAACATATCCTGCTGAATCCAGGTATTGCCCGCCTCCTGGAACCAGTGGGCATCCTTTGCTCCGGGATAGCCGTTGGTCATGGAATGAATTCCCTCGTGGATCATGGCATCCATCTGCGCCACGCGATCGTGGTAAGGACAACTTGTATTGAAACTGTACAGCGGATAGAACGAAGCTGCCACGGCCGTGTAGCCCGCGACCCACGTCTGCCAACCGCCCGTGGTGTCTGTCTTTGTACCACCTGCACACGTGCCAGAACCGTAATAATAAACGGCGCTGTACTGCCCATTTTGCGCCTGGGCATCCGGCGCCCAGCCCATTTCATTGTACAGGTACTCAAAATCGGTATCGTACTTCTTGAGGATAGAATCAATCGTCACGTCGGTAATGCGGCTGTCGCGATCCTTGCCCCAATAAAACGCCCACCACTTGCCGGCCTTCTTGCCGGTAACGCCCGAGCAATTGTTATTGAACTTGGTCGGCGGCTGAATGTCGCCCAGATTCGACTTCGTGTCGTAATCCAAGTCAGAGCGGTAGCCGGGCCATGTGTAGGCATCGCCATTGGCGGCAAGTGCATCCGCACCCATTCCGGCGACAAGTGCCGCCGCGATTATCCATCCTGTCACTTTTTTCTGCATAAATAAATCTCCAGACATTGTCCTGCGCAATAAATAGAATCCCTTCGTACAAAATCCCAGTTTTTTGATTCCTGTACAAAAAGATTCCGTGTTAAAAGCGTGTAAAAACCCTATTTTCGCCTCCATTTGTGTAATTTTTATTATATACCAAAATTAAAAACACTCAATATTTAAAAAATTTATTGATTTTTGTGTAAAAATTATATATCTTTTGGAGCGTGAGTATCGCACTGGAACATCTATTCGACTACGACGATTTCCGCAAGTTCATGCAGGATTATTTCGAGGAGCAGAAGAAAATGCGCTCCGTATTCTCGCACCGGTTCTTTGCGGCAAAAGCCGGATTCAGCAGTTCGTCTTACTGCCTGAACGTAATCCGCGGGCGATTCAACCTTACGCACAAGTCCATCGAGAAAATTTCAAGGGCCATGGACTTCGAACCCCTGCAAAAAGAATACTTCGAGGCGTTGGTGCAATACAACCAGGCAGAGCAGGTGGACATCCGGGAGCAGGCGTGGAAACAGATTCTGCAAATTCGCAAGCAAATCGAATTCACCCACGTCACCACCCGCGAGCAGGCTTACTTTAGCAAATGGTACTACCCCATCATACGCGAACTCGCCGTAGACCTGGACTGGCACGAAGACTACCGCGTGCTGGCACGGTCGCTCACGCCGCAAATAACAACAGAAGAAGCCCGCAAGGCGGTAAAGAACCTGCTAGAATGGGGGCTCTTGAAAAAAGAGGGCGACCGCTACGAACTTACTTCGCAAATGCTTGACGCCGCAGAAATTCCACCCATTGCCCTCCGGCAGATCCGCCACGAATACATACAGCACGCCATAGGTGCAGTGGAATCCATGCCCAAGGACGAACGCTTTGCCGCATTCACGACCCTTGCCATGAGCAAAAGTTCCTATGACTACGCCGTAGAAATCCTTGAAGAGGCCCGCAAAAAAATTATAACCCGCGCGTCCAACGACACCAACGTGGAGCGCATTTACGAAATGATGCTCGTGGCGTTCCCGATGAGCAAGATGCTCACGAAGGAGGACGAAGGATGATTCGTTTGATAGATTGGCTAAAACAACCTTGCCGTGGATGGATGCCCGCCCTTGCTGCATCCCTTGCCCTCCTCGCCTGTTCAAACAGCAACGATGTGGCTGGCGGCGTTACCGATATCGGAAATTCCGTTGCTCAGGAACCGGACTCGGCGGTATTCTGCGGAACCGTAGTCAACATGCAGGGCAAAAAAATGCCTGCCGCACGACTTGCACTGTATTGGGACAACGGCATTGAAATCGTCGATTCCCTGGAAACCTATGCCGATTCAAACGCCCAGTTTGAATTCAAGATGCCCGCCGACAACGAGCGAATCAGCAAGCAAGCCTCACCAGAACTGTATCTGTATGCGGAATCGGGTGCACTTTCGGGCCTTTCTCTCCCGCCTACTCAAAAGACGGAGAAAATCCGCATCGGCACAAGCAAGGCTGTCCGCGGGAGCATTTCTGGTGCAACATCGGGATTGGTCCGCATTGGCGGGACACACCTTATGGCCGAAGTGCAGGCCGACGGGTCGTTCCGTTTCGATTCAATTCCTCCTGGAGTCCATGAAAAATTAATTTATTCAAAAAACAATTCCGTGACGGGTCACATTCCGTTCTCGATACAGGACGCCGGCGACACGTTGGTGCTTCCACAACTGGAGAACTACGGAGGCATTCTCTGGAATCCGGACCTTGACTTGCTTGGGGAAGCCTACGGATACACTTCTCCCCACGCCAACGACGTAAACGAAGCCTATACTGAGTGGACTACGATAGACATCGAAATGAACGGCGACGAATACGTCTTTGACCACGACGGAAAAATTGCCGACAGCGTAAACTATGTAGACGGCATAAGCGGCAAAGCCATACTGCTTAAACCAGGCCAGTATATCGACCTGGACACCCTCAATCCCACCGGCGGAGACTTTACCCTTTCGCTGTGGACAAAATGGAACGGTCCAAACGGAGAGCACCAGGCCCTGTTCTGCCAGCGCGCCTACTGGAGCGATTCCACGTCGCGGTTCCAGTGGCATTTTGAGTCGAACACCGGTTCATTCACCGTAATGAAAAGCATGCCCAACTATCCCGAAGCCATTTTCTTCGGCGATTCAAGCAGTGTCCCTGTGGGAGAATGGGCGTTCCTCGTACTCGTTTCGAAAGACCACATGGTGAGCATGTTCGTAAACGGCAAGCCCGTGGGTAGCGCACAGGAATTTATCCCGAATGACCTGAATCGGAGCGTTCCGTTCCGCGTGGGCGGTAACGAAATCAGGACCGAGACCTGGAATGGCGTAATCGACGGCGTAAGTATTGAAACTCGCGCCCGCAGCCCCGAGTGGATAAGGGCAAAATACGAAAAAAGCAAGCCCTAGAAAGAACGCTTTTCGCTCCTTTTTCTATCTTTACGCCCGAAAATTTAATGTCCATGTGGTTAATGCTAGCCTGGATCCTTCGACTACGCCCTGACGGGCTTCGCTCAGGATGACACCTTGCATTCCACTGTTCCGAGGAAACTATGTTTCGTGAAGTAAAGAAAGAAGAGACCTTCCCGCAGATCGAAGAGCGCGTGCTCGGATTGTGGGACAAGGACGACAGTTTCAAGAAGTCGCTGGACAGCCGCCCGGCTACCGCCCCGTACACTT
>Ga0265298_10001957_pt1 | contig 29729 bp, 26 predicted proteins | sample AusTroGonzalo_MG_3_FD_193486 | JGI IMG/M metagenome (GOLD analysis project Ga0265298, IMG submission 193486) | Bovine rumen microbial communities from tropical cattle in Woodstock, Queensland, Australia - Gonzalo_01 | ecosystem: Host-associated > Mammals > Digestive system > Stomach > Rumen ...
GGGAATGCCTATTGAAGAATACCTGGACAAATGCATCGCAAGTGTCCAGGATATCTCGGAAAAGAGTTTGATCAGCGGTTTGGGTGAGCTTACAGAGGGCGAGATGAAGAACTTCGTGCGGCATGGCATGAAAGACGAACTGATCTCTCTCCTGACCATGTTCAAAGCTTTCCCTTCCTTCGCGTAGTGTCTATTCGCTCATAGCATCCTCGAAGGTCTTCATGGCGTCGGCCTTGGTCTTCTCGGCTATCTCGATGTAGGGTTTCATGGACTGGTAGTCGGAGTGGCCGGTCCATTTCATGACCACCTGCGGCGGGATACCGCTGGCCAGGGCGAAGCAGATGAAGGTACGGCGGCCGGCATGGGTGCCAATCATTTCGCACTTGGGCTTTGTCTCCTCTACACGCTCTCCGCCTTTATAGGCAATCCTGGTGATGGGCTGGTTGAAGCCAACATACTCGCAGATCTTCTTCAGGTAACGGTTCATCAGCTGATTTGGCAGTACCGGTAGCGCCAGGTTATCCGGGAAGTTGAAATCCTTGTACTTCTCCAGAATCTCCTTGGCGAACTTGTTCAGGTTGATGGGTAGGCGGTCGTAAGTCTTGACAGTTGTGATGTACATGGTGTCCCCGTCAATGTCGGTGCGCCTGAGGTTGGCCATGTCAGAATAACGGAGACTGGTGAAAGCGCAGAAACAGAAGCAGTCCCTGGCCTTGGCAAGTCCACCGGCATCCTCTACCGTTGTCTCATATTCCTCGCCATACATGTTGATGAGCTTCAGCTTGGTGCCGTTCTTGGGAATCTTGTAGTGGTATAGTTGCAGCAGCTCCTCCTTGGTCAGGAAGATGATGGGCTTATCCGTGAGCTTGAACTTGGGCCGGTAGCGCTTGATGGTGTCCTCCGTGGTGTAACCCTTCCGCAGCGCCCAGTACATGAACCAGCGCAGGTTGTTGAACTGCTTGGTCACGCTCTTCTCCTCCAGGTCCAGGTTACGGAGGTAAATGACGAATTTGTTGATGCCGGACTCGTTGAAGAATTCGAACTTCACCTTGGGATTGAACGCCTCCATGTGATGCTTGAAGGTCTTCCAGCACTGGTGTGTGGCATAGGCCCAGCCGTTGGCAGAGCCTTCCTCATTGGTGAATTCATCCAGGCGGTCAAAGAAGCTTACGCGCTTCACCCGCACCGGCACCTCCTTCGCCGGCGTCTTCTTATTCATCGCCTTCTTCAGCTCCTTCCGGATCTGGTCAGAGCTGGGCTTCTCTTCCAGCGTCCGCTCCCACTCGGAGAAGTGCATCCGTACCTTATCAAGGATATCATTGATGTCTTTACAGGTCTGCCCCTTGACATTCTTGTAGTCAACGGGAGACTTCCTTCTGCCTTTTTCATTCCTCTCTTCGACTGCTTTTTCAGCAGACCAGTTGGCGTCTTTAATGGCCAATCCCGTGGTGGTAATGAGCTTCACACCCTTGATTGAAAAAGATGCCCGGATGGCGCATTCTCCGGTCCTGACGCTGGGCCTTTTTTCCAAGTAAAATTTAACTGCCATAACTATCGAACTCCAAAAACTTACGCAGAAAGTTACGCAGAAAATTTCATATATGCAAGTAAATCCCAGGAAATCGACTTACACTCAAAATAGTGTAAATCAATTGGTTAGTAAATTCCCCTCTACTGGCCCTACCCTCAAAAATGGAGTCCTATGCTCCACTTTAAGAGGTTTTTCTTTAACGAAAGTTAAATGGAAAACCTCTTATTTTATTGATTTTCAGTACTTTTCTTAAAAATCGGTGTTAAGTCGTATAAAGCCCCGAAAAGTATTTTTAGTACACTTTTAGTACATTTTCAAGGATTAATTTCGTATATTTGTATAGACGATTTTAATACTTATGTACTATGGCTACATTGTTCACACTACTGAAGAAACAGACGTCCGGGATGGCGACTGTTTTTGCTAGGGTCCAATGTTCACACCCCAAAGTGAACGTCAGAGTGTCCACCGGCATCGAAGTTGACGCCGCAAAGTGGAATCTCAAGCGGGACGGAGTGGCGTTCCGGAATTTCCAGAGTTCGCCGGAGGGCGAGAAACTGTTCAACTATCTCGGCAAGATTGAGAAGGCCATCAACTATCAGCTGGAACAGGGAAAGGCGCTCACCTCCCCTGATGTGAGGAAAATCATCGAGGAGATTGTCTTTGAGGAAGAGAAGCGGCTGCTGGAGGAAAAGATGGAGCAGGAACGTCTGGAGATGGAAAAGGCAAATCGACTTACGCTTAACCAGTATATGGATAAGTATGTGGAGGACATCAAGTCCGGGGCGCGTTCCACCTATAAGGGCAGTAATTTCTCTCCCAACTCCGCCAAGACCATCAATAGCGTGGCCAACCGGATCAAGGAGTTCCAGGAGGAGCAAGGCCGGGTCCTGGGATTTGAGGACATCGATATGGACTTCTACCGTGACTTCATGGCTTTTATGAAGAGCAAATCCTACAACATCAACACCACGGGTAAAATTATCAACCTGTTCAAGACTATGCTGGCCTGTGCCGAAGAGGATGGATATCCGGTCAACCCTGCTTTCCGCTATAAATCTTTCAAGGGTCAGCGTGTTTTGGTTGATACCATATATTTAACGCGCCAGGACTTGAAGAAGATGATGGCTGTTAACCTGTCGAAGATGGACCCCTGCTACGCCAAGGCGCGTGATATCTTTATGATTGGTGTATGGACCGCTCAGCGCGTCTCTGACTACAATCACCTGACAAAAGAGAACCTTTCCGAGCAGGTTATCCGCAAGAAAGAAAAGAATGGGGCCTACACGGAGCGGACGGTCAAAACGTTGACCATCGTCCAGCAGAAGACCGGGAAGCGGGTTATCATCCCCTGCTGCAAGGAGCTCTGCAAGATCCTGGACAAGTATCCGGATGAGTTTCCTTTCCTTTGGGATCAGAAGCTGAATAAATACATCAAGGAAATCGGCATGAAGGCCGGCCTGACAGATCCTGTTGAGGTAACTACAACCAAGGGCGGAAAGATAGAGAAGACCATCCTGCCCAAGTATGAGCTCATAACCACCCATACTGCGCGACGTACGGGAGCAACATTGATGTACCTGGCCGGTATGGATGTCTTTGATATCTGCAAATTCACCGGCCACAGCGATGTGCAAACGCTTCTGCGATATATCAGAGCCGATGAATTGGAAACCTTCAAGAAAGTGGCTGAGCATTATGACTACTTCAATTGACAGGAAAGCCCTGGACCGGGCCAAGGGATTGATTGTTACGGCGAGCGCGGCTATGCGCAATGTGACTGCCTCGCTTGCCGGCGTTGATCATTCAGATGGATTCAAGGCCATTCACGATGCAGCGCTGCTGGGGACAAAACTGCCGGATCTGTCGGCTGCCTTGGAAGACGCATTTACCTACATGGCGGAATCCTGGGAGGAGATTCGGGATAATGAGGTGCGCCTGTACGAGGTATTCCTCTTTATCAGCGAATACAGGAAGTTCGCCGAAACGGTGGATGCGTTCGATGAAATGATAAATACCTGCAGTTTTGCGCCGAGTCTATTCACGGATGCAACAATCGGCAATGAGTATTATTTGCTGGCATCCAAGTATGAGCAGCTGCTGCAGCCTGTGTTGTCTGTGACCGATGGCAAATATGGTCAGAAAACCGGGAGTCGCTTTGCCGGCCTTGCCGATGCGCTTCATGCCTATATCCGCAATGCCGAGGATTCTGTCTTGGAAGGAATCATCACGGGGACAAATCTTCCTGAGCATAAGCTTCGCTGGACGGGACCACTGAATGAAGCGACGCTTTTCGGCCAGCATTTCGGATTGTCCTGCAAATGGATGAACGATTGCTTTGAGTTCCGCAGCAAGGATCGCCGTCCACTGCGCCTTCATTACTCCAGCAACCGTCTTAACAACGACGTTAAAGAGTATTCGATTTCTGAAATACTTGTTAAGTTTTCCCAAACGAAATAACGCCATTCGAGCACCATTTCCTGGCATGAGAAAATTTTGACGGCCTCCTCTCCGGAAGCCGTTATTTCATTTTTGTATGTACCTCAACACCCGGAAACGCCACTCCTGACGTTTTGAAATTATAGATACCGTTTAGTATCTTTGCGTTGTCAAGAATATTTCTTGATGCAGGTATGGCCAGTCCTGTTTTCTAGTTCTTCAATTTTAGACCGTATGGATTATTCAAGTTACTTGAGGTCCTTCTGTCAGGAAGTGTTGCGTCCTATCATCGTGGATGCGGTGAAGGAGGCTGTGCCAAAAGAACTCCAGAAGAAGGACAAGCAGTATTACACAAGGAAGCAAGTGTGTGAGATGCTTCACATTTCCGCTCCCACCTTCTACAGTTATGTTGACAAAGGCATATTGACGAAGGTGAAAATCGAAGGCAAGACGCTGATCGAAGTGTCTGATTTCGAGCGTGCCGTGGCGGCAAAGCAGCTGGTCCGCTATAAGCATTCTCCAAAGAAAAAATAGCCGGGTGTATGGACCGATCAAAGGTTGAATGCCATAGGCCGCAAGGCGGCTATGGAGATATGCCCGTGAGCCTGTTCCCAAGCACGATGCCGGATTATGATGCGCTGAAGGGCGGAAAAGTTGACGCTTATCGGCAAACTCTCACACCCATGCGAACAGTTCCTCTATCTGAGTTTCTATCCATGGGAAAGGGCTATGGCGATGTTATTGCACGGATTCGTATGGTTGAGGACAAGGACGAACGCAGCCGGCTGAAACTGCGGAAGCTTCCCTGCGCTACGATTTCCGCCACATTCAAGACTCGCAGCCGGGAAGTGCCGCTGGAGGAACGGATGGAGCAGTATAATTCCCTGATGGTGCTGGATTTTGACGGCCTGGCCGACGTGGAGGACACCAAGCGAAAGCTGGCCGGGCTCCCCTATGTCTATTTCGTCGGTCTGTCCGTCAGCGGGAAGGGCCTCTTTGCCATTGTGCCCATCGACACGGATGATTACCGGATGCACAAGGTTTTCTTTGAGGCCCTTCAGGAAGAGATGCTGCAGCTGGGGTTGGTGGTGGATAAGGCGTGTTCCGATGTGACCCGGCTGCGGGTGCTGAGTTATGATCCGGCGCCGTATGTCAATGAAGATTGTCTGGTATTTGTCCTGCCGGAGAACGAGACCATTGATGTGGCCGCTCCGGATGAGGATGAGCCGGAAGCGATGATGGAGCCAGAGACCGACACGGCGGGTCAAGTGGCCCGGTACGTGGATGTCTGGGAAAAGAAGGAGATTCCCCTGGACGATTATGACGACTGGCGTTCGATGTGCATGGCGCTTTCCACGCTGGGAGAGAAGGCCTGGGCGTATGTGGACAGGATTTCCAAGTTCTCAGCCCGGTACAACCGGGAGGAGAACCGCAGAAAGTTCCAGGAATTCGTGCGCTCGACCAGGAATATCGGCCTGGGGACCTTCTTCTACAAGTGCCATTCTTATGGCGTTTTCCCGCCTGACTCTCCGCATTATGAGACGGTTCCCTTCCCCGTTGAGGTGTTTCCGGAAGCAATCCAGGAAATCATCTTTGCTACGCACGACTGCCTCAACTTCCCCATCGATTACATTGCGCCGGCGCTGTTGTTCACTGCGTCAGTCGCCTGCGGGAATGCGGTGGCCATCGAGATCAAGAAGGGGTGGACGGATAAGGCCATCTTCTACATTGCCATCGTGGGAGACCGGGGCACGAACAAGAGCAGCTGCCTGGCGTTTGCCCTGGCGCCGCTTCGTGAGAAGGATATGCAGGAGTACCAGAGCTATTCCAAGTTGAAACTCCAGTACGATGCTGAATTCCGGAAACCGTTGCGAGAACGAGATGTCTCGATGGAGGAGCCGACGTATTGCCAGACTATCCTGAGTGACTTCACTTCGGAGGTGGTGGTCCGCCAGCACAAGATCAACCGGCGGGGCCTGGCGGTGTACTATGATGAGTTGATGGGCTTCATCAACAATTTCAACAAGTACCGCAGCGGGTCTGACGAACAGATGTGGACGCAGCTTTTCACCGGATCCGGCATCGTGGTGAACCGCGTATCTTCGGAGCCGGTTAATATTCCGGACACTTGCATCGGCGTCATCGGCACCATTCAGCCGGAGGTGTTGAAGGACTTTGCCAGAAACAAGATTTCAAGCGGCTTTATTGACCGATGGCTATTCGCCTACCCCGACAAGGTGCGGTACCCGGAACTGAATGACAACGAGATTGACGGGAAGATTCCAAAAGAATGGAACCGGATTGTCTCGCGGATCCTGGGCATCAAGTATGACGGGAAGTCGAAGTTGTTGCGGTTCTCGGCCGAAGCGAAGGAGGCATTCTACGACTGGTTCAACAATCTGGCCGGGCAGAAGAACAATGGCAGCGCTTCCTTCGCAGGAATGGCCACGAAAATGGAGCGATACTGCATCCGATTTGCCCTGGTACTGGAGGTAATTCGATACGGCTGCGGTGAAAGTAAACTGAAGGAAATCAGTCTAGAGAGCGTCAAGGGTGCGATTAGCCTGTGCTACTACTTTATCGCATCGGCCATCAAAGCGCACCGGAAGTTCACGCATGATCCGCTTTCAGGTCTCACGGAGAAGCAGCGTGCCATTTACAACGAATTGCCGATCACCTTCGAAACCGGCGAAGGCGTGGAAATAGCTAAGGCGCACAAGGTAAGCGAGCGGACGTTCAAGGACTGGCTCAAGAGCGGTTTCTTTCGACATATCAAGCACGGAACCTATGAGAAAAGGTATAAATAAATGTATCAGGCCATTGCACTTTCTGCACTTTCCGCACAATCCGCCCTTCCCTGCCTTGGGGCTAAAATGCAGAAAGTGCGGAAAATGCAAAGGCTTAATGAAAATCCGTTTATATAAAAGACAATACCGGTAAGCTTCAGAGCCCGTCCAACGGTATGGCGTGGCGCGTTCCGGCTACGTTCCGTGAAATAGATGGCAGAAACTTGGCCAAAATGCGACTTTTTTGCCGGTTTTGGCTGAATTATACGAAGAGAGAATCCAACGTAACTATGTCATTTATATGGCTTCTATGTTTAGATTCGGTCACGCCGAACGAAGTCACATGAGCGACATAAATAGAATGGCTGGGTTTGTGTATACTGGAATTCCTTAATGCCGCTATCTGATTGGTGATTTCAGTAGCGTCATCATCTTTGAGAACATATTTCCCTTCCGAAAACTTCATCTCACAGATATAATCGGAACGTTCGGCTGTAGCTGGAATAACGAGATCAATTTGGACTCCTTCTCCATCCGGCGTTTTTCCTCTCCAACTGAAGGGTGTAGCGTATTCCTTGATGCGAAGCGCTTCCGCAAGCTGAGGCATATGCTCAATGACTAAGAGTTCGAAAGTATTCCCTGCCCAAGTGTAGAAAGGCTTGCTCCTCTGGACGGAGCGCCAAGAAGTGAAGTCCGTATTCTCGCAGAAGCGCAGGTAAAACAGGGTGAAGAAGTCCATCAACTGGTAGATTGTCTGCTTTCTTGGGCCGCCGTAGAGGTCATAGCTCCGGATAATTCCTGAGTCTATCAGGTTCTCAAGGACTTCCGAGAAAGTGCCACCTCCCTTTTTATCTACGGCATCAAGAAGATCTTTCCGAGACATTCCATAGAAATTCTTTCCGAGTTGCCGGATGACTTTAATATAGACGTCAGACGTCGAGTAAAGGCCGGCATAAACGTCTTTGAATTCCTGACGAGCTTTGTCTTTGCTGAAATAAATGGTATTGATATTGTCTGCCATTGTGCGATCCGGCCGGAAACTGTCCATATAGTATGGGACGCCGCCTATCACCATATATGTCAACGCCACTTCATACCTGGAGAGGTGGAAGCCACGCTTCTCCCAATAGTGCTCGCATTCTGCCAGTGTGAAAGGCTTGAGGGCAATGGTTTCGGTTGTTCTGCCATACAGGCCGCCGTATTCCCGGATTACATTGTCTATCATCCAACTGGTGGCAGAACCGCAGACGATGAGAAATATATCCTTGCGTTTTCGAGCCCACTGATTCCAGAAGAAACCGAGTTCGCTCACCAACTCTGAGGATTGTGGACCGGCCAGCCAGGGAAGTTCGTCAATAAAAACCACCTTGCGGCGGGAACGCTTGCTCAGAAGCAGTTTCTTAAGCAAGTTCATTGCATCCAGCCAGTTGGTTGGTATAGGATTACCCTCTTCCGGCAGCCCATACTCCAGGAGACTGCTATAGAAATGCCGGAGCTGCTGCTGACGGTAGGACTCCACCTTTTCAGCATCATCTTTATCAACCCTAATATAGAGGCCAACTGTCATGAAAGTGAACTTGTTTTCAAGGGCTTCCTCAATCAAGAAAGACTTACCTACACGACGCCTGCCGTATAGTGCCAGAAACTCAGAACGATTTGATGTATAAAGTCTTGATATGGTGGCGAGTTCTTCTTCTCTGCCGATAACTGTAGAAGGGTTCATCTTCGTGCTAATTATTTGACACAAAGATAATAATAATTCTTTTTCACTCCTAGAAATTCAGCCAAAATCAGCAAAAAACATTCTTTTTGGCTGATTTTCTAAATTGCTTTTCACGCGTTTGAATACTTATGATTCTAGCATTGTTAACCTAATAAAACCTTTTGAATGAATTATATAATAAGCCCCAGCGCCGGAGGCGCCAGGGCAAAGAGGTTTAGGTTTGGCCCGGATGACCGGTAGCGGTTTAGGCCCCAGCGGCCCACTTGGTCTCCGCCAGCATGACCTGGGACTTGACGCCGGTGCTGGAGTCAACCAGGTAGTAGCGGAAGAAGATCTTCGGCGCAGCTGCGCTAGGGGCACCGTTCTTGGCCACGTAGTCGGCACGGATGTCGACTGCGGCAGCAGTGGGTTCCTCGACGAGCTTGATGGCGGCGGCCGAGGCGTGGGAACGGGAAACACCGTTGGACTTGCCTTCGGTAGCCTCGATGACCAGGTAGATGCCGCCGTTGTCAGCGGGAGCCTGGTCCAGCTTGAAGGTGAAGGTGTCACCCTGGCACACGATGGTGGCGGTGGAAGGAGCCTCCACGGAGTTGATCTCCGGAGGAGTGACCATTACCTGGCCGCCGAGTGCGACCACCCAGTAGTTCAGGCGGGTAAACAGGTTGGAACCGGAGAGCTTGGCTTTGGTGCCGAGCACGGAACGTCCCTCCTGGGAGAGCGCGAGCTTGTTCCACGCGAGAATCTGCTCGTTTGTGAGGGTTTTCCACTTGGTGGTGAGCATCTTGAAAACGCTCTTCACCTTGGCCTGGTCAGAAGTGCGCACAGCGCCACCGTAACCACGGTTACGGATGTACTTGCGGCTCTTCATCTTTGCGGCGGTCACGCCCTTGGCGCTGCCGCTCATCTCCTCGAAGGCGATGGAAGGAATGTACTTCATGAGAGTTTAAGTTTTAGGTTGATGAAAAAAGTGATGATGTAATATAGTCCTAAAAGGATTATCAGAAAGAAACATACGCCGCCGACATTCTGTTTTGCCTGCTGCCAGCCGGTAAGTTTTTTCTCCACCTCAACGGTGACAGTCTGGATGCGGTCCCTGTATATGATGGAATCCCGGTACACTATCTTGCTCTCCACAGGCACGGGTTGTCTCACGGCTTTTGTCTCCAGAGAATGGTGCAAGATGCCTCCGGATATCATAGCGGCCGATTTCGCAAACTGGTTTTCCAAGACGGAGGCTGTATCCAGAGTGGCCACTTTTTCCACGATGACAGGCAGTTGAACATAAGCGGTATCGTGCACCGGCACCTCCACAGTTTTCACCTCCACCCTGGTACTGTCCGATTCCAGAACGGGTCGGACAGTACCGCAGGCAGAAACAAGAAAAGCGACAGCCAAAAGGGCGGAGGGTTTCATAGGTTAGGTTTAGGTTCAGTGGGTTCGTTGTATGTTCCCTGATGGTCAATCTTGATCTGCATCTGGGAGAGTTTAGCATCAGTGCTGGCTTTGACGCCGAGGATACCGCCGCAAAGAACCAGGAAATTACCCACGATAATAATGGCGCTGCTGGCAATCTCCCCCAGTGGCTGGATGAAGAACAGGCACACGCAGGATATCAGGGCGCCAATGCTGAAACTCGCAATGGCGATTCCTCCCTGCAGGCGGGTAAGTTCTATGTGGTTCTTGGCGGACATGGTGTATTAATCCGTGTCAGTTTGAATGGATCCCTCTCCTTCCCTAACGAGGAAGGCGAAAGCAAAAGGCTCGCGACCGGTATCCCAGAAGCCTGCTACACGGCGATCCATCGTGAAGATCTTGTTCTCGAGATGGCACTCTCCCATGCCGAAGCAATCCTGATGGAACTGGTTGCCACCACCAGGCACCGGCACATCCGCCATAATGTCTGCAGGGAGTTCCTCGAATGTTGCTTCCCAAGGTGAATCCCGGTGAGCATAGGCGCAACTGGAGAATTGGAGGTGCATGAACACCCAATGGTCAAAGACAACAATGAAGGTGTCGCTGGAGAAACGCAGGTAGTTGTCTTCAGAGGTGACCGTAAGACGCTGTTTCGCTCCCTTGATTGTATTCGCGCCCTGGTTCAGCTGAGCATACATCGTCACAAAGTAGAGGATGAGAGGCCCGTTCTGGTCAAACCAAGGCTGCTTCTCAACAACGATGGTATTCTTATCCTTGATCCAGGACTTCAGCACGGTGCCGCCGTCATAGATAGAATCGCCCCAGGAATAGTGCTGCGTCTCGACAAAGCGGACGAACACGCCGCCAATGGTGCTGCGGTCAATCGTCAGGTCCGGCACGGTTATCTCCAGCTGGTCACACGCCTGGTACGCGGCATTCGTCGGGTCAAAAGTAACCTTGCCGTTCAGGACAACGTAGTTGGGAGCCTGGTAATCCTTGAACTGGATCTGAGGCGCACCGAAGTTATTGGAAATGCTATTGAACATATCTGTAGCCTCCTATTCTTAATAAATGATACCAGTCCCGAAAACCTCGGTATGCGTGTAGTATGTACCGCCACGATGCGCGAAAGTCAGCTGGGACTTGCCATTGCGGTTGTACATATACACCAGGTAGGACTGGGCGTTGATATGGCCAGCATCGTCGTTGGAACGACCAATCGCCATCCCAGTACCGACAATCCCCGCCGGCAGTTGCTGATCCAGATAAACCTCGGACGAAGCAACGTTGCTATGACCAAGGCATTGGGCATTGAACTGCGCCACTGGAGCACCGGTGGAGAAATCCACATCCAGCTCAGACACGTGGCTCTCTTCCGTCGGATCAAGATTATTCATAGTGGCCTTGACACGCCGCTGGTAAGGAGCATCGCCGGTCACGATGACCGTTTCCCTGCATTCGATGCCGGCAAAGCCGGTGGAGGTATCCAGCCAGTATGCCTCGATGAACACCTTCTGGCCGACAACCGGCTCCACACCGATGGTCTTCAGGTATAGTTCCGTGACATCAGCTTCGCCCCAGTCATCCTCCATTCCGGGAGTGATGATGACGGTCTTGGACCAGCCGTTGGAGACACCGGCCGACTGGGACGCAGACATCTTCACGACGAGTTTGAGCGGAGAAGGTTCATGCTGGACGCCGCCGAGCACAACCAGATCCGGAGTGACTGCAACCTGAGTGAATACTACATTGGGAACGGCCACGTTGGATTCGGGAGCCGTTGAGAGAAGCGCCTCGCCTGCCATTGCCCTGTTGACATTGAGACGGATGTAGAGGTTCATGCCGGATATCTCGGTCTTCTGACCAAGCACGGACGCGCTACTGGCGTGTTCCGCCAGGCGGTCCCATTCCCGCATCTGTTCGTTGGTGAGAAGCTTCCAGGACTTGGAGATTTTGGACATCGAGGTCCGACGGGCAACCTGGGCGTTGGTGGTTGGACCGGTCGGCCATGCTTTCACGCTAAGGATGTTCCGGCCGCCGACCCTTCTGGCCGTTACACCCTTAGCGGAGCCCGAGAAGCCCTCGAAAGCGATGGAAGGAAGAGCAATCATAGTTCAAGTTTAGGTTTAAGTGAGGATTCGCAACCCTCTGACAACAAAGATAGTAAAAGTATTTGATTATTCAAAAACAATCACTTAAACTTTGTCACCTAAACTTATGCTTTAAGTGAATTGCTACAGTACGAAATCAAAGGAAACTCTCCGGTAAGCAGTGCGATATCCCAACTGACCATCCAGCAGGCAGTATCTGCAGTGGGCAGTGTAACCGACCAGATCCAGGTTCCAAACCGAACGGAAATCCGGTACCACCACGGTGGTTACTCCCTCACCCGGCGCCAGTACCGGTTCCGCCAAGTACGACCTGAGAAGTCCCGGCCGGAACCCTCCGCCGGCCTTGGCCAGCTGCAGCCGGACCAGCAAATGATATCTCCCTGAAGGCGCCCTTTCGTCCAGGAAGACGCGGATGCCCAAGCGCAGATCTTCTCCATCAACAACCGCGGATGACACGCCCTCCACGGCATACGGCGGGAATGCTTCCCAGCGCTGCGGCACCGGCATATGCTCATTCCCCAGCCTGGCAAAGCCGTGGTAAGCACTCACGAACAAATTGTGGCCGGTGATCCCGGACTTGCCGTCGTACGGCGGCCGGTGCGACTGCACCCCTACAGAATAGTCATTCCACTGTTTCTGGAGTTCCGGAGTCAGCTGCCGCCACGCCTCCAAGGCACGCAGGTGCACCGTCTGGTGTGCCACCTGCAGCATGGTGCCAGCGAATTCTGGTGACGCCCTCTTCCTGTAGTAGCATTTGCCATTACGGTGGTAGAACGTAACATCGCCGACGGAACCATAGCAGTCCTCAAAGGGCATGGATGGGATATATTTGGGCATAATGATAGGTATTAAACAGGCGTGAGCCATGGATTTGATACCAGCCTCCCCGGGGGTATCCAGGGAGGGACCAGCGTCTTTGAACTCTTGGGCACATAGTGAGCTAATAAGGACCTTCTAAGGGAAATGTACCTTATTCGAAACCCAAACGCAAGTTAGTAATATATTGCGATAATAACAAGTTAATATTTAGTATATTAAATGTATCTATATAAATAAACACTTTCAATAATATCAACACCCGCAGCGGTGGAAGCCGCTGCCTCCCTGAGTATATATTTATACCCTTTTCCCTCCGTCCGGGCGGGAGGTGTCGGACGATGTGTCACTGACGCTGGGGCGTAAGTCTCCTGGATGGCCTATGGTGCTGGCAGTCTCACAGAGGCTTTGGATGTGGCGGTGGCCGTGTGGGGCTTCTGTGAGTCTGCCAGTGCCATAGGGCGCGGAACGAAGTGGAGCGTGGCCACGGAGGCGGTCTGGCAGGTGTGGGGGCGGCGGACTCTGGAGCGCCGCGGAAGGGAGACCTTAGGCTCCCTGGAGCAGCGGAAGAGGCCGACGCGAAGGGTGGACAGACGGCCTACGGGGCCTGGGCCGGAACGGCCCACCTTGTGAGCGCGGTACTGACGTTGATGCGGGGTACTACGGTCCTCGCGAACTAGCACTGACCTTCGAATAGAAGCACGAAGCCTACGTCGCTGATGCGGGCGAAACCGCGCAGTCTTTGGCAGCTTGGGCGGAGGCTTTGCCGGAGACCAAACTGACAATGTCTGCGCCAACAGCCGGGACGGCTGTGTCCTTGCTGCCCGGAACACTTCTGGCGGGGTTTACCCCGGCAGAGGTGTGGAGGAATAGCAGCAAGGTTAAACTCTACCTTGGAGGAACGGTGCCGGAAGTGGTGTGGCGCACTTGCTGCGACACACGACTGGAGGTGCCGGGCCGACCCCGAGCGAAGCGATTAAGGCGACGGACTTGCTCGCATAGCACTACGGCTCCCAGCGGGCTCCCTACCCTTGCACAGCACTGACGGTATGCGTGGTTGCACTTTGCGCCCACGAGCACCTCCTTCCCTCTGATACGAGCCTCAAAGCGGAAGTCGCGGTCGGTTTATCCGACCGCGGGTGGAGCGCTGCCCGAACTGGCACTGACGTTCCCACGAAGGATGCGCAAAGTGCGCAGCCCCCTGACGGGCCGGGGCCCGGGTGGCCCTTGAAGGGGGCTGCTTGTCCGACGCCGCCTCACCCGGGAATTCGAAGGTAGGATCTCCGCACCTTGACGACGGAGCGTCCTTAACATAATCCGAATTGTGTAATCAGACGCCCTGTAGGCCGTTTTTGCGGACTTCTGCCCCCTTGATACTTCCTCCCTTGATGCGGGGTACTGACGGTGACGGCGGCTGTTACACAATTCCGATGGGATTATGTTATGGAAAGCGGGATACGGGGCACGACGCTCGCGCTGGCACTACGGCTCCCGGGTGATTTTCTCCCTTGGGGGCCGGGGGGACGACAGGGTGCAAGTCTGTGACGGACTTGCTCCGGCACAGTCTTGCACACCGCTTTCCCTTTATAAGTGCGGGTGCCTTAGAGCGCAGGCCAATGGAGCGGAGGGCGTCCGTGAGTCTGTGGCCGGCTTGCCCGGTCACAGTCTCACAGCGAAGGGTGGCAATAGAGGTTGCTGGTCTGGCTGTTTGGGCGGAGGCCCTGCCGGAGACCAAACTGACAGACGAGCAAATACCGCTTTCCTTTAGGTGACTGCGGCATCGGCATAGATATCGGAAAGTGACCCCATCGGCCTGAATTATCGGCCTTGACTTCACCATCGAGAATCTGGATACTTTAGTTCTGGTCGGTGCGTTTACTTTCATTTGTACCAGATGTAAACTATTTGGGGACGCACCGACCGGTTTCCGCATTGTGATTGAACCGGTCAGCAAGCAGGAAAAGGCCTTCGCCCAGTGATAGACTCATTAATTTGGAATTAAACATACTAATCGGTATCTTTGCGCTTGATTGGGTTGCATAGCCCATCGGTAAGATTGATTGACGCGAGTTATTATCGACACTACAGATGAAACGTATTGGTATTCTTTTGCTGGCGGCAGTTGCGCTCCTTGGGTGCAACAAGGCTCTGACTCAGGCAAACATTGAGGGCAACTGGTCTGAGCAGTATGACCCCACGGTTTTCGCGATGGATGGATCTGTGACGTTCACCTTCGACGGAAACAATGGCTACCAGCTTCACGTATATGATGCCCTTAGTGGTGAATCGCACGACTACAGCGGCCACTATGCCATCGACCTGATTAACAAGGGAACCATTACCATCAATCCGGCGATGTCTGACTTCAGTAATGTCACCTACAAGCTTGTTAAGCTGACGTCGAAGGAGATGGAATGGCAGAAGGAGGGTACGACCTATTCTCAGGGGACCTGGGGCTCTGATTACCGGCATTTTGTGAGGGGAAAGTAGATCCTTCGGCTTCGCCTCAGGATGACAAAATGCCGCTGTCTCGGAATTGAGGTGGCGGCGTTTTTTTTGAAGAAAATTGATAAAATCTCGAACATTTGACTTTCTTGATTGTTATATAAGTGTAAGCTTCCGCGAGAGAGGCGAGGTGTGAGATATGAAGGAAGCTGGAGAATGAAGACTGATATGCTTGACAGAAAGATACTTGAGAGGCTTTTTCGTCAGAACTACAGCGGGATGATTCGTCTGGCCAGCGTTCTGCTCAGGGATGACAGCGAAGCCGAGGATGTAGTACTGGACGTGTTTGAAAGGCTGACGAGGATGGAGTCCTCGGCAAGCATCACGACCGGTTATCTTATGACAGCCGTGCATCACGGTTGCATGAATGTTATCCGGAAGAAAAATCGGCACGAACAAGTGCGCGATTTTTATCCGGTGGAGTTGGAAGATGAAACCTATCTTGCCGTGCAGCGGCTGGAGCGGCTGGCCGAAATCCAGCACTGCATTAACAATATGGGAGAACCTTGCCATTCCATTTTTCGTATGCGTTTTGACGATGAACTGACGATAAGGGAGATAGCTGAGCATACGAAACTATCCATCGGCACCGTACACAAGTATCTTCATCAAGGCATCCAGCAAATCAAACTTCATCTAAATCAAGAAAGGTCATGAACACAGAGGATTACATCAAAAAAATATGGGATATGCTTGACAACCCGCAGGCGTATTCCGAGGAAGAGATACTTGTTTTGCTCCGCGACAACGAGGAAGCCAGCGAGGCCTACCGTCAAATCGTGGAAGTAAAGCGAAGTTACAGGCAACTTCATGCTGCGGACAAAGCCATCGATGTCGATAAGGCGTGGAAGCGTTTTGCCTCAAAACATCCGGTGGAAAACAAGCGGCATAGGCCGCAATATACCAGTTGGTTTACAGGTGCGAGAAAGTATGCCGCGATCGGCGTCACCGTCCTGATGATGAGCGGTTTGTCCTACGCGGCCATCATTCAAATACGGCATAGGAATGAAATCCGGAAGGAGCAACCTGCCGCCACGAATAGTAAGCCGGCCACAGTACGCCAGGTCAAGACACCCGTTGAAGCAGTTGACACTGTGCAGTTGCAGCCAAAGACCTTCGACAATGTGCCGTTGGAGAAAATGCTACCGGAAATCGCTGAGCATTACGGCATGAAAGTCCGTTTCCTTTCAGAGGAAGTCAAGGAACTCCGGCTTTTCTTCACATGGAATCCGCAGGAGTCCATAGAAAAGGTTATCAATAAGTTGAACCAGTTTGACCGCCTGAATGTGAAACTGAGCGGGCAAGACATTATAGTAGAGTAAGCTATGAGAAAACTATTTGTTTTCGTGCTTCTCTGCTGGTCTTTGATTCATGCGGAAGCACAAACTATCAGCCTGTCTTTCAATGATGTATCACTCTCGGAAGCACTGCGTACACTGAATAATGCCACCTCAAGATACGAAGTGAACTTCATTTACAACGAACTGGAGGACTTTCGCGTATCGACTACCATTCAGGAGCAGACCGTTCCGGATGCCGTTCGCCAGGTGGTCGGGTTTTATCCTATGCGGATATGTGTGGCGGATTCCCTGATTACTGTGGAATGTACCCATAAGACCGAAAGGCATCTGACGGGGAGACTGCTTGATGAATCCGGAGAATCGCTTGCATATGCAACTATAGCGCTATACACGCCGAAGGACTCAACGTTCCTTAATGGAGGTGTCAGCAATAATAGCGGAGTATTTGTCATTCCGGTAGAACAGCTACCGGTTCTTGCCCGGATCTCGATGATTGGTTATAAAGAGCACTGGATGCTGTGTGAAACGGAGGATGCTGGTTCGATACGTATGGAGACGGAATCTTTTGAACTGCAAGGAACGACAGTTACAGCTGAGCGTCCGCAGATAGTTCAATCAAATAATGGATCTCTCATCACCAACGTGGCGGGTACCGTACTGAGCCAGACTCACGAGATGACGGATCTTGTTGCACAAATTCCTGGTATTGTGAGAACTGCGAATGGCGGTTTTGAGGTTTTTGGTTCTGGAGCCCCTGTAGTTTACATCAACAATAAGAGAATACAGGACTCCAATGAATTGAAAATGCTTTCTCCAAAAGAAATAAAAAACATTGAGCTCATCACCAACCCGGGCGCAAAATACGATGCAGAGGGGAAAGCGGTGTTAAGAATAATTACTTTGAAGAAGGAAGACGGTTTGACTTTACAGGTCGGAATCAACGCAAAACAGAATGAAGTCACAAGCTATGGCGGTGACTTCAGAATCGGTTATAAACGAAACGGGCTGAACGTTTCGGCGACGTACGGTTACAACGACGGCAAAAACAGATCCTATCTTCCACAGTCCAAGACACTGTTTTTGGGAGAGGATACACATTCCTTTGTTCAGGATCAAAAGGCAAATGGTAAATTGACCAGCCATGAGTGGAAACTCAATGCCGACTATGAAATAAACGACAGGCACATTATTGGAATGGAGTGGGATGCCTCTTCCAACAGAGATTGGGAAAACCGTGCTTCCTTGCTCGATTACACGCTAAATGGCCTGCAGATGCAATCCACTGACATTTCCAATGATTATCAAAACGACATCAATTTTAACCACGTGAACATTTTCCATAATGGCAAGTGGAGCGAAAAACTCGCTACAGAGCTCAATCTGGACTATGCAAGCAACAACAACGATTATCGGCAGGAGACCAGTGAAGCGACGGCAGCACATACGACCCAAACGCAGAGCACAGGCAATAGCCGATTGGATATCCTTGCCGGGAAACTTGTATTCAACTATGAGGTGAGCAACAACCTGGATTTATCGTGGGGAGTTGAATACAACCACATTAATGGCAACGGCTATCTTACCGCCAATTCAGTAGCGGTGCCATCTTCAGATTATGCCAATACGGAAGACAAATTTGCCCTGTATGCAGAGTTTAACGCCAAGATCGGTGAAATAGGCATAAATGGGGGGATAAGATATGAAGATCTTGTATCTGACTATGACGACCATATTAACAAGGAAGGAAGCGTGCATCGCCACTATAGGAAGTTCTACCCATCATTGTCGTTGAGTCACAAGGCAAATGACTGGAGCAATACGCTGTCATTCTCGTCACGCACAAGCCGACCAACATTCAGACAGCTGAGTAATTCCAGTTATTATTCCAATGGATTTATGTATCAGCGCGGAAACCCTTTGCTTAAACCGTCAAATTCGTACATTGCACAATGGGAAACCGGCTATAAGTTCATCCATTTCTCAGCAAGTTATACATTCGTGAAAGACTACATTTCCACGGACTTCTATGTCCCAGATAATAACAATACGCAGATAGTCAGCAGTTATGCAAATTTTGACAATATCCAATATCTCAAGGCGAACTTGGTCTTTCAAAAAAGCTTCGCATGGTGGAGGCCAACTCTTACGGTGGGATTGATACAGCCCTTCTTCAGTTATGAATACCTTGGGGAGAAGATGTCATATAATAAAGCCCAGTATTATATCTTGGCGAATCAGTATTTTACGCTGCCAAAATCCTACCTGCTTTCAGTTTACTACTATTTCAACAGCGGTGGGAATCAAGGGGCAGTAGAATTGAAGCCATATCAAATGCTTAACATTGGTTTGCAAAAGTCATTCTTTGACGGAAAACTCAGCATTAGTTTGAACGCTCGCGATATCTTCCACACGATGAAATACAGGGAGAGCGAACAAATCAAGAACATCTGGTTCCGGCAAACGGAAGACTATTGCTACTGGAATTATTCTGTTAGCCTGATTTATCGCCTGAATACGACAACAACGAAATATCGTGGAAAGACTTCGATAAGCGACGAACTGGATAGACTATAAATGTATGTGATGTTTTTCGGGCATTATCGTGACCCGCTAAAGAAATAAAGGTTCTTTGAAGCTGCACTATGTACTTATATTGTACCGTTAGTTTTATTTCCTGGCTTTGTGAATCAGGTTTGCCCTGGCTTTTGAGTCCGCTTTGTGGGATATCATGATAATGGCGAAGACGAATCCGTCGGATGAGTTGAAGAAAGAATAAAGTGGGCTTTTCATAGGCAGTTAAACATAAATACTTTCTATCCCGATGCCAGGCGGGGCCTGGGAAGGTCCTGCCTGGTGGAAGGAGAAAAAGCCTACTTCAGCAGCTGATAGAGCGTCTTCATCTGGTTGGCCAGGGCGTCGGTGTCCATGGGCTCGACAAGCGTGGTGGCATAGACGCGTCCGTAGAAGATATCCTGGAATGTGGCGGCCATGGTGTGGGTATCGACATCAGCCCGGATCTCTCCGGAGCGGACCGCATCCTGCAGCACCTTTTCCCAGAGGATGCGTTCATTCTTCAGGACTGTCACATAGGCCTCGGCGATATCGGGATAGTATTTCCGGCTCTGGAGGATGATGGTGATGTAGGAATTGACAACGCCGCTGTCCGGTACCTGCCCGATATCCCGGCCATAAGCTGCCCTGGTGCGGTTGATGCCGTCGATGTATGCGTCGATGAACGCAAGGAGGCTCATTCCCTCCTCATAGGCGACCTTCTGATGGATGTCCTGCCGCTTGATGATACGGTCCTCGATGACCTTGCGGAAGAAGTCCATCTTGTTGTCGGCATAGTAGAAGATGGCCCCTTTGCTCAAGCCGGAGGCCCGCTCGATGTCCGAGATGGGGATTTCTCCGATGGAGGATGTGAGCATCAGCTTGAAAGCTGCTTCGAAGAGCCGTTCTTTGTTGCTTTCTCTCATAACGATGACGGTTTACATCGGCAAAGTTAGTGATTTAGGCGGCAAAATCATTGCGGAACGGGCTTTTTATTGAAGCGAGATAGTTGGTTATACCCTCGATGTGGGTGCGGATGACAGCTGCACGCCCTTCATCGGAAAGGAGGAAGGCTACGTCGTCCAGGTTGTCCATCATGAAGTTCTCGGTGAGGACGGCCGGCATGACTGTGTGGCGGATGACATAAAAAGATGCTTCAAAATCGGCATCTCCATCGGAGAAATCCTTGCGGATTCTGCGCTCCGGGAAGTTCGCTTCGGCGGCTTCGTAGAGTTTACTGGCCAGCAGATCTGCCCGGGTCTCTCCGATGGTTGTGTATGCCGACCAGCCTTGCGGCTGAAGCCATTCTTTTCCTTTCCCGGCAGCGTTGCAGTGAATGGAGATGAGGATGTTGTCTTGCCCGTAGACGTTGGCCCTGCGGACTCTTTCTTTGAGGGGGATGTCGGCCTCTTCCGGGACGAGTCTGATGGCTTCAAGGCCTCTTTGCTCCAGGCCGCTGACTACTGCAGCGGCGATTTCTCTTGTGTAACGGTACTCGCGGAGACGGCCGTCCGGGGAGCGTTTGCCGGGGGTCTCGATCCCGTGTCCGTTGTCGATCAGGATTTTCATAGTAGGTTCAGGTTTTCAGGTTCTTTGCAAAGGTAACGAAAAATGTTGCTATCTTTGCAGTTGGAAGCGGCGAAGTTTGCTGCTTTTGAACTGACATACAGCTCCTTTGGAGCAACATTTGCTTTTTACGGGTAGTATTCGAAAATCGCCAAATTTAACGTCATCTAGCCTTGTAACGAGTAAGTGTCTGCATATTCGGGTGCAGGCATTAACTCATTGCGAAGATGACAGGCGTTTGGCGATGCCTCGAATACTAGCTTTGGGAGCGTGGCTGCACCTTTTTTGATGGGCCGCCTCCCCATGGTAACTGAGGTATGACGACCATTGCTTTGGATTGTGAACTGATCGGCCAGCTTCGGCGTTCTGCCGGAGAGGATGTTTCCTGGTGCAAGAAGGCGAAGGCGGTGCTGGTGGGCGATGCTTTGGATGAGGTGAAGGAGCGGATGAGGTCTATGGCGGCTGATACGCCGGCGCCTGGTTCGGCGAAGGATCTTGCATCGGCCGCTTTCCAGTCGCTGATCCGGGAGGTGCCGCGGGAGGAGTGGGCGTCGGTGGCGCTTGACGAGGAGAGTATTTGCGTGGCTATCGGCCTGCAGGTGTATTATTCGGCGCTGGTGGGGGCAATCTCTCCGGATGAGTTTGATGGTACGTTCCTGAAGGCGTGGGATACATATTCCTGTTTGGTCCGAGACTGGCTGAATTAGGATTCCGGGATTATTTTAAGTACCTTTGCGGTGGCACTGTCATAGTACAATGCCATTAAAATCGTCGCCGCCCCTGTGCCGTGAGGTCCGGGGGCGGTTTTACGATTCACAATCTAGTTGTAATGAGAACTAAATCATGCCATCTACGCGAACCGGAATCTGTTGAGCAATCTTTTCGCTAACCTGCTGATATATAGGCATCTGAATCCCCGGCGCGACTTCAAGTGACACCATTAATGCGTAATCAATATCTTCTGTGATATTTGACGCATCTTTATCGCAAGTGACTTTTATGGTTATCACATCATTCGCAGTAACTGGAACAGCTCTTTCGCCGTAATATATTTCATGTTGAAGAGTACCTTTCTTGGCAATATTCTCATCGGCCACATCTTCTTTTCTTAATAAGAAGCCTTCATGCTGAACTTCAACCCATAATTTAGCATTTCGATACTTTTGATTAGTAACACTAATGGAGGAAAACCATGCCAATGTTACAGTCAACTTCCTTTTTAGAGTAGAAGCATTTAGACACTCAGGAAGAGGGAATCGGTATAAATCTGCCTTCCCCTTTTTTAAAGAGTTTAGTCCAATAACAGTTGCTCTTTGAGTATTACAAGACAACGATTTATCCCAATCAGGATACCCATAACCTACCCATCTAGTTTTAATTCGCTTCCTTTTTCCAGTATCTAAAGCCGGATCAAGAATAACATCCATATTATTATTCATGTCTCCCCAACTGGTTCCATGAACCAACATCGCTTTTATCAATAACGTCCTATGCCTCGGATTAATCGGATAATGACGCGCCAATTCGTCGATGGTTTGATTGCAGAAGAAACCAGCTCGCGTCACTAATGCCGCGGAATTACTAGTTCCTATTGAGTAAACTGAGTCCATCCTTGTATCTCCCGGAGCAGCGACCAATTGACCTGGAGCAGCTTTAGGATACTGGAGAGGTTTTAATGGAGAAAAATGAATCTCGTCTTTCAAGAAAGTTTGTCTTCCTCCATCAAAAACAAAATCAGGTTTCACACTCCCTCGATGACCAGATCCAAACGAGGAATATGTGGCAGGCATCAACATTTGATATGGATTTATTCTCTGTTCGCGAGGTCTAATCGTAGACGAATCACAATGAGTTGCGCCAATGGTAAGATTATTAATTGATTCTCCCGGTGAAAGAATTCGTCTATTCCTACGATTATTAAGTATCTCTGTCGCAAATAGTTTTGCCTGTTGAACGGGAGAACTCCCTATGAACTCATCATTTGTGCATGGAAGATTGAAAGAAGTCGAGTTGTTACCCGCACTTATTATGAAAAGAACAGAATACTTATTCGAAAGCCAATCCAGCATTTTAGCTAATGGACTGACTGAATGAAAATACATCCGAGCAGGATCACCAATTGAAAAGTTTATAATCCTAACCGTAGGTGCTACCGGAGCTCTTCCATTTTCAGATTCATACATTCGTTTAACTGCCCTGTGTATGACATCCACCAAAAGACAATCAGAAGGAACGTGTTCTTCGTGATGCAGGGCCTTTGGATTTGGCCTCATAATTGGCCTTAAATAAAGCGGCGAAGTAATGTAATCATTATCCTCAGATAGATCGCCCTTAACAATCAACGAACACATAGCAGTACCATGTACCATGTATTTCGATTCATAATCCTCCTGATAATTATCAGGATCGTCAACAATAAGTCGATTCGCCAGAATAGTATGATTTGTAAGAGGATAGCCATCGAATACGGCAATGACTGGAGTACCGTTGACTTGAAAAGCCTGCCTTTGCTGTTCCGGAAGAGGAATAGTCTCGTAACTAGAAATAGTCGAAACCATTTGACCAGCCGGACGGAAAAACATTATATCATCGTTCTTCAACAAAGAGATATCCCGATTCTGCATGAGAGTGCGAATAGATGCAGCAGGTAATTCAGCTAATATAGCAGAATAACGAATATCGTCGATTTCGCAATGTGTAATGACCTGCCCCTGCAATTGTTCTAGCATTACGGAAACAGATTGAAATGCTCTTATTCTATCCGCCTGATTTGTTTTGTACCATAGCTCCACCTCAAACCGGATTCTTTCTTCCCCAAATACTTCGATCTGCTCTTGCCAATATGACATAATTCCCGTCTCCTCGAATCTGTCCGAGACATCCCATTTTCGGATTGTCTTTAATAACGAGAATACTTTTCTAAATCGATCGTATCCACGTTCAAAACTCATTTCAGGATTATTCTCATACCTACGCCATAGAGAAAGGAGTTGCTGTAAAGCCAGGGAGTTTGTTGACACTAAATAAAGACGTCCAGATAAAAGACGGTTCTGATCTTCGTAATCAAAGAAGTCCTCATCAGGTACAATGTCATCAACATCAAACTCTCCAAGCCAATCCAATCCTTCAATTCTACGGACGGCATTTGCAAAATCATCAATAGTTCCAACAGTCTCTAAAACGAGAACAGTTTCAGGATCTATCCCATCTGCCCCCTCTTGTATTTGAATTGTTCTCGCTTCAATAGCATCACACAATTCTTGCAAAACAGGTCCAAGCCTCTCTCTTTGTCGAGCAGCGTTAGGAAACGAGAAATGAGGTTGTATATTGCGTGGTCTTCCTATCTTAACGTCAGGGGTTGAGAATGGGAAAAAAAGTAAAGGATAGTTCTCTGCCATAATTAATCTTCAGTCGGATAGGTCTTAATATCAACTTTATTTGTAATATCCTCCCAATCCCTAAGAGTCTCCGACACAATCGAGCGAACATCATCATTTGGAAGAGAAAGAATATACCTCCTTAATACGAGCAGTCCAAATTCTTCAACTTCAGCAAAACTGGATCCAAGTAATTTCTTTGCAATTGTTTCTGAAGCATAGCCAAATTGGACATTATGCTTCTGTTGGAAACGTTCTAACCACATTGATATATTTGCTCTTGTCGGAGGTTGCAAAATCATTCTTAATTGAAAACGGCGCCAAGAGGCCTTATCTAATAACTCCGGATGATTCGTTGCTCCGATTATGGTAACATAACTTGGCAATTCATCCATCTGTAAGAGCAAAGAACTGACCACGCGTTTAATCTCCCCTGTTTCATGCGTATCTCCCCGTTCTTTTCCAATTGTCTCAAACTCGTCAAAAAACAAGACACACTTGCGCGTAGATACATAATCCATCAATTTTCTTAATCTCATGGCGGTTTCACCCAAATATGCTCCTATAACTGAGTCATATTTAACGACATACAATGGAACCATCATAGCTTCCGCTATTGCTTCTGCTAAAGATGTTTTTCCGTTTCCAGGTGCGCCAATTAACAGAATCTTATTACGAGGCTCAAGTCCGTATGACCTTAATAGTTCGGCTCTAAAATGCTCATCAACAACGTCCTGACAATTCTTAATAATGCTAAATGGGAGGATTAAATCACTAAACTTTTTTTGGGGCATTATCTCTTGAAACAAGGACTCTGTCCTAACAACATCATGAGGGACAAAATTGATATGCCCAGTAGACATATTGTTCTGCTTGGGGGAATCTGTAGGGGCGGACTCTAACTCTTGCTGAAGCCTATCCGCCAAAATCCCATGTTGTTTTGCACGTTCTTCAGCAATAATCGATTCCGTAACCTTTTTTACCATATTTCGATTGCCGGACAAAGCATACTTAGCCAAGTCCACCAACAAATCAGCGCGTGCCATTTTTACATTGTTTTGTTAAGTAATTCTCTTATATCCGTTTTAAGCAGAATTGATATTTGATAAAGTGTTTCGAGAGGTGGTTGACTCTCATTCGTACACCATCGAGAAACGGTAGTCTGATTCTTTCCTAATTTTTCAGCCAGCCATTTATTGGTCCGACCGCTATCAGACAATACTGTCTTAATACGGTTTATTTGAATGCCCATGCCATATTAAATTAACATTTTATGCAAATATAATTACAAAAAATGTAAATAGTGGCATATTTTTTTCTTTTTTTGCAAAGCCTTCATATGTGTCGTTAAAGAATATATCAGATCTATTAGATTCCTCGCACGGTACGTCTTGTCTGGTTTTAGTACACTTTTAGTACATTTTTCAGATAGATGATGCCATAGAAGCGCGTAGAATTGGATTTTAAGGGGTGTCCTATGCTCCACTAAGGTAAGAGATTGATTCTCAAACACTTACAAAGGCGTTCGACTGGTTAAGTCGGACGCCTTTTTTAGGGGGTCTAAACGTTTGTAAAACGATTTTTAGCACGTTTTTTAACCAATGTTTTACAAATGTTTTACAAAAAATGGAAACAATCCGAAGCGTTGTAACGGTTAAATCAGTGCTCGACGACCGTTACAGGAAGAATGACGGAACAAACTTTGTCCGTCTCCGAGTAACCTACAAACGCAAGATCAAGTATCTCAAGACGCAGATTCTTGTCACAGACAGCGACATTCGGGAAGTGATTGACAAGAAGACGGGTAAGTCTACTCTCATTGTCAGGACCGGGGCCATCCAGGATAAGATGGACCGTCTGGAGAAGAAAATGCGGGAAATGCTGACCGAAATCGACCCGGTGGATCTTGAGAAAATGACGGTTGACGAGGTGGCCGATTACCTTCAAGGCAAAGAAACCGGGGATGACGGGAAGTTTCACCTGGATTTCTTTGAGTTCGCGCAAACTGTCATTGACGAGAAAAAGGGACATCCCAAGAGTTTCTACCAGAGTGCCATCAACTCTTTCAAGTCCTACATGGCAAAGGAAAAGATGGACATTTCCGAACTCTCCTCTTCCCTGTTGCGTGATTATGAAGCATGGCTGCGTAACAAGTATGGAGACAATGCGCGCTCCGTGAGTGCCTATACCAACTGCCTCTCCTTCATTCACGGACAGGCGTGTCTCAAATACAATAATGAGGAAACAGGCAAAATCCTCATCAATAATCCCTTCTGTTACTATAAACCGCCGCGCCAGAAGCCTTCCAAGCACCGTTCCGTGGACAAGAAACTCATCCAGAAGATGATTGCGCTAAGGGGCCAGCTGACCGGCCGCGAGAAGTTTGGCGTGGATGTGTTCCTGATCAGTTTCTCTCTGATGGGAATGAACAGCCCGGACCTGTACACCTGCGCCAGGCCGGACAAGTCCGGCGTCATCGTCTATAACAGAACCAAGACTCGGGACCGCCGGGACGATGAGGCAGAACTGCACGTCAGAATTGACAGTCGGCCAAAACCCATCTTGGATGAATACAGGGCAGAGAACAGTGAGTACGCTTTCGACTTCTATCGGCGCTATACTTGCTATGAGAATCTGACCAAGGCCGTAAATCTTGGCCTCAGAGACTTTGTCAAGCGTATTAAATATAAAGGGAAAGTGACCCTCTATTCGGCCCGCCATACCTGGGCCAGCATTGCCTATGCCATCGGCGTGGACAAAAGCGTTATCAACGATTGCCTTTGCCACGTAGATAAGGACATGAAGGTGACGGACATCTATATCAACAAAGACTGGAGGGTGCTTTGGAGGGCCAATGAGAAGGTGATGAAAGAGTTTACCTGGGCATAAAAAAGGCCGGTGTCTCACGACGCTGGCCTTTCAATAGGATATCAAAAAACGTTCGTATCTGGTCCCGGTTTAGCCGCCCGGACAGGAGCCAGGAGGAAGAGTTTGTGGAACTGGTGGTGAGGGAATAGAATAGTGCGAAGAATATGATAAATATTGTTTTTGTCTAAAATAATGCGTATTTTTGCGACAAAATTAGATGCATATAACGATGCAAAGTATTGATGATAAGATACTAAGCAATATTAAGAAACGCGGACGCGGAACTATATTCTTCGCAAACGATATGGTTCAGTATGGTCAGCGTCAGTCCGTACTGAAAGCATTGGAACGGATGGCTGCCGCCGGAACGATTCTTCGGGTGGCCAGGGGCATCTATTGCTATCCCAAAATTGACAAGGAACTGGGATTAGGTATACTCTACCCTTCCCTTGACGAAATTGCACAAGCTGTTGCCAAGCGAGATAAGGCCAGGATTGCTCCTACCGGCGTTTATGCACTGAATGTGTTGGGACTTTCCACGCAGGTGCAGATGAATGTGGTTTATCTGACTGACGGGACGGCACGGCGGCTGAAGGTGGGCAACGGGAAAGGGATTCTTTTCAAACACACCGCTCCCAAAAACCTGGCTTTCAGGAGTAAGACCGCGATGTACATCACATCTGCGCTGAAGGAGCTAGGCCAGTCCGGCGTGACGCAGGAACATAAAGCAATAATCAAGGAATTACTGCAGGTGGAAGACAAGGAGAAAGTGCTCACCGATGCCGCATTGATTCCCAGTTGGATAATGGATATTATCAAAGAGGCATATGAATAAATACTTTATATTGACACCTGAGCAGCAGCGCTTGCTGCTTTCACAGACTGCTGTAAAGGTTGGTCTGCCGGAGCAGGCTGTGGAGAAAGACTTGTGGGTTACGGTAGTACTGCAATTGGTTTTCACCTTGCCATACGCAGAGAAATTGGTTTTTAAAGGTGGCACCACATTGGCTAAGGCCGGCCTGATTGACAGGTTTTCGGAAGATATTGACCTGGCCATTGACCGGTCTCAGTTCGGCATTGAAGGAGACTTGACCAAGAAGCAATTGAAAGCCTTGCGTAAGGAATCTTCGCTGTTCGTAAGGGATGTCTTTTCGGCCGATATCAAGTCGGCGATTAAGAATGCAGGGCTGGGCGGGCTTTGCAATGTGGAGGCCGAGCCGGACGGCGAGGGCGACAAAACGTATCCGGAGCCCAGGAAGATCCACGTGAAATACCAGTCCGTATTAAACCAGCCTCTTCCCTACCTCATCCCCGAGGTGATGCTGGAAGTGGGTGCCCGCTCGCTGATAGAACCATATCGGATGGTGAAAGTGGACAGTTTTGTGACGCAGAATACACCGATAGATACGTCCGTGGCTGAAATTGAGATTCCCATGGCCGAACCCAGGAAGACTTTCCTGGAGAAGGCATTTTTGCTGCACGAACTGTTCTCTACGGGCGAATTCAGAAAGGCTGAACGCAAGTCCCGCCATATGTATGACCTGGAAAAGATGATGAAGCGTCCGGAAATTCTGTCGGCCATCAAGGATGACGAGTTATGGAACAGCATCCATCATCATCGCGAGGTGTTTACGCCGCTCCGCGACGTAGATTATACCCCGGATATCCGTGACAGGATATGCCTCATTCCGCCGGAGAACTGCATTGCAGACTGGAAAAGTGATTATCAGTCTATGTGCGAGTCTATGATTTACGAAAGCGATCCTCTGTCTTTTGAGAGTCTGATGGAACGGATGAAAGAACTGCAAGCGGCTTTTCGTAACAGATAGAACTAGTAGTTGGCCGAGGGGAACTCTTCGGCTACATCAACAAAGACTGGAGGGTGCTTTGGAGGGCCAATGAGAAGGTGATGAAACATTCACCTGGGCATAAAAAAGGCCGGTGTCTCACGACGCTGGCCTTTCAATAGGGTATCAAAACGTTCGTATCTGGTCTCGGTTTAGCCGCCCGGGGCCAGTTTTTTTCTCTTGCTCAGGAAGATTTCATCGTGCTGCCGTTCGGCCTCACGAAGGCAGTTGAGCTGGTGCCGGCTGTAGAGGATCCGTCCTCCTACCCGGTGCGCTTCGGCCAGGCCATAGCGTCTCATTTTCTGAATCCAGCGTACGCCATAGGCCTTCTTGGCCTGATGCTCGCTTATATCATCTTCAACGGGTGAAGTCTTGCGGATGATGGCATCGGCAATGAGGTTGGAGCAGGTTTCAAGCTCTGTCATAATGTCTCTTACGTTTTCCATATCTCTCACATTCTAGGGGTTAAACGCATATTGGCGGTATAGCCGCGGGAGGCCTGGAGGAACTCGTTCAGGTCATTATGGCCCTTGTAGAGCTCGGACATATCCATTACTTTCCCGCCTCGCTTATCCATAATCTCGCAGATGCGAGCGTGGCACTTTCGGCCGGCTTCGTCATTGTCCATGAAGGCACCTACGTTGCTGTGTGCGCCGATGTATTCCCGCGCACGCTCGATGTTGTTGACGGAATTGAGCACCACGATGTCGCAGGTGGGTTTCTTGCTGCACTGCATCACCTGCCATGACAGAAAGTCCCAGAAACCCTCGAAGACGGCCACTTTACTGGAAGTAGGCGGCCCGGAGATTCTGCCGTTAGAGTTGATGGTGGTGATATCGGCCCCGGTGCTGGATTTCCAACCGTGGGGATGGGCCAGTGCCCAGCCGCCGGAGTTA
>Ga0265298_10001958_pt1 | contig 29726 bp, 23 predicted proteins | sample AusTroGonzalo_MG_3_FD_193486 | JGI IMG/M metagenome (GOLD analysis project Ga0265298, IMG submission 193486) | Bovine rumen microbial communities from tropical cattle in Woodstock, Queensland, Australia - Gonzalo_01 | ecosystem: Host-associated > Mammals > Digestive system > Stomach > Rumen ...
AGAACACCTATCTTGGCAGCGACGGCAAGACGCACAGGATCAGAAAGGGCGAGGATGATAGATGAGACAGGGCTGCTGCGGCTGCAGGAGGCGCTACACCATCGGGGACTGTCCCCGGTGGTGTTCTTTTTCGCTGGACACGACGAAGGCGAACCGGGATATAGAGTGGGTAGTGGATAGTGAATAGTGAATAGGGGACGGGGGTGAGGTTTTTATGGAGCGGGACTTTCGTGTGATTGAAGAGATTAAGACGAAACTGAGCGGGATTGCGCCGGAGGTTCTGAACGACATGATGATGGTGCTTCAGGAAGAGAAAACGCCGCCGGCGGCGAAAGTGCGGATTTATGAGATCGTGCTGGACCGGCTGATGGGAAAACCGGAGGCGACGATCCGCCTGGAGGACAACACCGAAGACATGGAAGAGGCGGAACGGTTTGTTGAGATGATGGCGGAGGAGATCCGGCGGGAGATGGGGGAAGAGGTTTAGAGGCCGCGCTTTGGCGCGGCAGTGGATGATGTGCTGGCCGCTTTACTGCGAAGACAACGGGGACAAGGGGTTCTTCTGCAAGGAAGTCCGGCGGCGGGGGCACTACGCGAAGACCTAAACGGAAAGGGGGAGAAACACAGGATGGCCTATGGGAACAGCCCGGTGAAAATACCGAAGGTGCCGGGGAAGATTACATTTCGGAAAACGACGGACAGGACCTATGTTCTGTATGAAACCGGGAGAGTTTACAATCCCGTGAGGAAGACGAACACACCGCAGCGCGCGATGATCGGGCTGCAGATTCGGAACGCGCCTGCGCTGATGCTTCCGAACGAAAACTATGAGAAATATTTCGGAAAGGACGGGGAGGAGAAAATGACGGCAAAGGAAAGAACGGCGGCGGAGAACTATGAGGCGACGAGCAACGATTTCTGGATGCTGAACTGTATGTTTGAACAGCTGAACTATGAATTTCAGATTCAGGCGCACCGGAGTCCGCACTCCGTTGTGAACGCATACAAGATTCAGCGGATCAATAAAGTGCTGGTTCCTTTGAAGCGGATGATGGAGGGGAAGGTTTACGCGGCGTTTCTGGAGATTCCGGAGGAGCCGCGGGAGGTTGAGGAAGAGGAGATGATGGTGACGACGGGGGTGGATCCGGCGGACGGAGATTTCGAAGAGCAGCCGGTTCGGGCCCGGAAGACGAAACTGGCCGGATTGGATTACAGTGATGTGGCTTTGGTGCTGACGCAGTACAAGGGGGCTATGAAGCGATTTGCGGCGGATTGTCTGTGAGGGGGCTATGAAAGCGGATTGCGAAAAATCGGCCTGGTACACTTAATTTCCTGTGCACTTAAAAGGGCTTTGGTTTCAGGAAAATCAAGGGATGGGCGGGATTCCGGTGCACTCAACAGGAGCGGCTGAAATGGACCGCCCTCCGGTTCAAGTGAGCCTAAAAGAACCGTCCCCATAGGCCCAGGGCGAACCGTCCCTCCGGTCCAACAAGTGAACCTAAAAGAACCGTCCCCATAGGCCCGGTCCGCTGGTTACCGTTTCATTTTGGAGAGAAACGTGATATAATACGATTTAAGATCTGTATTTTTCATATTGAAAGGGGATTCGGTTATGACGAAACGGTATCGGTTATTGAGCTTTGCGGCCCTGGTTTTGGCCGCGGTGATGCTTTGCGGCTGCTTCGCGGGAGCGGACGAGGAGAAGGGACTGCTGCGGACAGCGATCAAGTATGACATCACGACGATGGACGTGGCGAAGACGACGGACGACTACATGATTCCCATGAACGTTTTCGACCGGCTGTTTGAAACCCGGGTTCAGGACGGAAACGCCGTTGTGGTTCCCAGCCTTTGCACGGAATACAAGGTGAGCGAGGACGGGCTGACCTATGAATTCACGCTGATGGACGGCGTGGTTTTCAGCAACGGGAACGCGCTGACGGCTTCGGACGTTCAGTACAGCTTTGAACGGCTGCTGATCCTGGCCAACCAGAACACGGACATCCCGCTGGAAGTCGTGGGCGGGCAGGACGTGATGGACAAGAAGACGGAGACGCTGGAAGGCTTCAAGGTTGCGGACGACACGCACTTCACCATTACGCTGAGCGCGCCGAACGCCGGATTCCTGGCGGAGCTTTCCTCACCGGCGATGTCCATTGTTGACAAAGAGAGCATGACGGACGGATTCGGCACGGATCCGGCGGCGATGATCGGCACCGGGCCCTACATCGTTACGGAACGGGTTGCGAACGACCACTACACGATGGTTTACAACGAGAAATACCGGGGACCGGAACCCACGGTGAAGAAGATCATCGTGAAGGTGATTGAGGACGCCAACACCCAGAACCTGATGTTCCAGAACGGCGAACTGGACATGATCGACCTGAAGAACCAGGACAGCGCCATTATTCAGAGCGTTTACAAGACCCAGTATGCGGACCGGATGGTGAGCGCTCCGAACGTGGGTATGATCTTCATCGCGCTGAACGAGAACAACGAGTTCCTGAAGGACGTGAACGTTCGGAAGGCCATCGGCGCGGCCATCGACGTGGACACGATCATCACGGCGCTTTACAACGGGGACGCGATCCGGGAGAACGGCATCATTCCCACCGGCGTTTGGGGACACAACGACAATCTGCAGGGCTTTACCTATGACCCGGAGGCGGCGAAGAAGCTGCTGGCGGACGCCGGATACACCGACGGGCAGATTTCCTTTGAAATCGCGGTGGACAACGCCCTGCCCTCCACGGTGAAGACCGCGGCCGAGTACATCAGCCAGTCGCTGAACAAGGTTGGATTCAACACGACGGTGAAGAACTATGACCACGCCGCGTATCTGGACGTGCGGAGAAGCGGAGCGATGGACAGCTTCGTGGCCAGCTGGGGCATGGACTACAACGATCCGGCGAACATCATGGTGACGTTCTTCGGCAGCGAAGCCAACGTGAAGGCCCGGAGCCTGAACTATCCGGACACGGCGATTATCGCCCGGGTGGCCGCCGCGCCCGCCATCGTTGACGACGAGGCACGGAAGGCCGAATATCAGGCGCTTGAGCAGAAGATCATCAGCGAAGACGCCGCATGGATTCCGCTTTACGCGTCGATGCACCTGTGGTGCAGAGGGCCGCGGGTGGCTTCCTTTACGCCCCAGTGGGCCGGATTCACCGACTTCTATGTTACGGATGTAGTTTTGAACGACTAAAACTGACGACATGGTTGGCATACCGATATGAAACGACTTTTACAGGCTGTGCTTGTGCTGCTGCTGGTTTCCCTGGCACTTTTCGTGATGCTGCGGATTGTGCCGGGGAACCCGGTGGCCGTTCTGATGGGCGAACACGCCAACGAGGCGACCATTGAACGGCTGACGGCGGAACTGGGGCTGGATCAGCCGATTCACGTGCAGTTCTTCCGATACCTGGGCGGAGCGATCCGCGGTGACTTCGGCACGAGCTATTCTCTTGGAAAACCTGTATCGCAGCTGATGGGGGCCGCGTTTGTGAACACGCTGCTGCTGGCTTTGGCGGCAGCGCTGTTCGCGTGGATTGTGGGCGGACTTTGCGGACTGCTGGCGGCGATCCGGAAAAACAGCATTCCGGACCGCCTGTTTATGGGCTTTTCGCTGCTTGGGATTTCCATGCCGGTATTCATGGTGGCGATGATTCTTCAGTACGTTTTCGGCTACTGGCTGCACTGGCTGCCGATCAGCGGCGTTTCGGACTGGCGGTCGTTCATCCTGCCGGCGATTGCGCTGGGATGGAACAGCGCGGGGAGCATTGCCCGGCTGGTGCGGTCGACGCTGGCGGACACGCTGGAGGACGACTACATCGACACGGCGCGGGCCAAGGGCCTGAGCGAGACGGCGGTGATCTGGCGGCACGCGCTGCGGAACACGATGCTGCCCACGGTTACGATGATGGCTTTACAGCTCTCGGGCCTTTTGAGCGGCGCGGTGATTACGGAGACGATTTTTTCCATCAACGGGATCGGGCGGCTGGCCGTGCAGGCCATTAACGGACGGGACATTCCCCTGCTGCAGGGGACGGTGCTGTTTGCCACGGCACTGGTGATTTTCGGCAACCTGATCGCGGACCTCCTTTACAAGGTGCTGGACCCCCGCACCAGAAGGGAGGTCAAGGAATGAAAGACGCTTTGCGACGGATGATCCGGGCGAACAAGCTTTCGCTGGTTTCGCTGATCGTGATTTTTCTGCTGATTCTTTTCTCGATCCTCGCGCCGTGGCTGACCCCCTACGGGGAGGCGGACATGGACCTGATGCACCGGCTTTCGCCGCCTTCGGCGGAGCACCTGCTTGGCACGGACGAAGCCGGGCGGGACGTACTGACGCGGCTGCTTTACGGATCGCGGGTTTCTTTGATGGTCGGGATTGTGCCGACGCTGCTGAGCATGGTGATCGGGGCGGTGCTGGGCGTGACGGCCGGATACCTGGGCGGGGCGGTTGATTCGATCATCATGCGGCTGGCGGACATCGTGCTGGCTTTTCCGTCGATGCTGCTGGCGATGGTGATTATGTACACGCTGGGGGACGGGCTGTTCAACGTTTTTCTGACGCTGACGCTGATGAACTGGGGCACTGTGGCACGGATCGCGCGGGCGGAGACGCTGAAACTGAAGACGATTGACTATGTGGAGGCGGCGCGGAGCATCGGCATGAGCAAAGGGCGGATTATCATGAGGCATATTTTGCCGAACTGCATTCCGACGCTGATCGTGCTGTTCACGCTGAACGTTCCCTCCGCGATCCTGACGGAGAGCGCGCTGAGCTTCCTGGGACTGGGGATTCAGCCGCCGAGCGCGAGCTGGGGCCTGATGGTGAACACGGGACGGCAGTATCTTTTCAACGCGCCGTGGCTGAGCTTTGCGCCGAGCGGGGCGATTATGCTGGCGGTGCTGAGCTTCAATTTCCTCGGAGACGGGCTGCGGGACGCGATCGACCCGCGGCTGCGGAGGAGGTGAAACGCATGGACGAAAAACTGCTTGAGATTGAAGATCTGTGCGTTGAATTTCCGACGGAGAAGGGGAAGATCCGGCCGGTGGACCGGGTTTCCCTTGAGATTCGGAAGGGCACGATTACGGGCCTGGTGGGCGAATCCGGCTGCGGAAAGAGCATGACCGCCCGGGCCGTGATGAACCTGATCAAGAAACCCGGAAAGATGACCGGGGGGCGGATCCTGCTGGAGGGGCGGGACCTTGGGCAGATGGGGGCGAAGGAGCGCCGGCTGCTGCAGGGACGCGAGATTTCCATGATTTTTCAGGATCCGATGAGCAGTCTGAACCCGGTGATGAAAGCCGGAAAGCAGGTTGACGAAGTGATCCGGCTGCACGAGGGGGCGGACGCCGGGGAGGCCCGGCGGCGGACGATCGAGATGTTCGCGGCGGTTGGGATTCCGGATCCGGAGCGGCGGTACGACGCTTATCCGCACGAGCTGAGCGGCGGCCTGCGGCAGCGGGTGATGATCGCGATGGCGATGATCTGCAAGCCGAAACTGCTGATTGCGGACGAGCCGACGACGGCGCTGGACGTTACGGTTGAGGCACAGATATTGGAGCTGATGGAAAAGCTGCGGGAGGGCGGGACGAGCATCCTGCTGATCAGCCACAACCTGGGCGTGATTGCGCGGATGTGCGAAGACGTTTACGTGATGTACGCGGGGAAGGTCGTTGAGCACGCGGAAGTGGGGGCGCTGTTTGCGGAGCCTGCGCACCCCTACACGAAGGGGCTGCTGCGGGCGGTGACGTCGCTGCGGGAGGAAACCGCGATGCTGGAGACGATTCCCGGGAACGTGCCGCAGCTTTACGACCTGCCGCCGGGATGCCGGTTCAGCAACCGGTGCGCATTTGCGACGGAGCGGTGCCGGGCGGACGAGCCGGCACTGCGCGACCTTGGCGGGCGGGAGTGTGCTTGCTTTTTGGAGGATCGGGGATAACAGAGGGTTCTTATCAGGTTATCGGATGAGGAGAGATTTTTATGGATTATGTTTCTATACTGGCTGCGGAGTTTGGTTTGCGGCCGGCGCAGGTTTCGGCGGCGGTGGAACTTCTGGACGCGGGGAATACGATTCCCTTTATCGCGCGGTATCGGAAAGAGGCCACGGGGTCTTTGGACGACCAGGTTTTGCGGGAGATGGCGGAGCGGCTTGAATACCTGCGGAACCTGGACAAGCGGCGGGAGGAGATCCGCAAGAGCCTGACGGAGCAGGACGTGCTGACGGAGGAGCTGGAAGGAAAACTGGCGGCGGCGCGGACGCTGAGCGAGCTGGAGGACCTTTACCGGCCGTACCGGCCGAAGCGGCGGACGCGGGCCACCGTGGCGAAGGAACGGGGACTGGAACCGCTGGCGCTTTGGCTGATGATGCAGGATCCGCACGGGGATCCCATGGCGGAGGCCGGGAAATACATCGACGCGGAGAAGGAAGTGCCGGACGCGGAGAGCGCCCTGGCCGGAGCGCGGGACATTCTGGCCGAGACCGTCAGCGACGACGCGGACATCCGGAAGGCGCTGCGCGGGATGATGATGCGGGAAGGCGTGCTGGTGACCAAAGCGGCGAAGGAAGAGGACAGCGTTTACAGCATGTACTACGACTTCCGGGAGCCGGTGCGGAGCATGGCGGCCCACCGGATTCTGGCGGTGAACCGGGGCGAGCGGGAAGAATATCTGAAGGTCTCGCTGGAGGTTCCGGAGGAGAAGGCCCTGGAGAGCATCCGGGGGACGTATGTGCGCGGCGGCGGCGCGGTTTCGGCCCAGGTGGCGGAGGCCTGCGGCGACGCATGGGAACGGCTGATCTTTCCATCCCTTGAGCGGGAGATCCGGAACGAGCTGACGGACCGGGCGAACGTTTCGGCCATCAAGGTTTTTTCGCAGAATCTGCACCAGCTGCTGATGCAGCCGCCGATCAAGGGCAAGGTGACGCTGGGGGTAGACCCCGGATTCCGGACCGGATGCAAGCTGGCGGTGGTGGACGAGAACGGGAAGGTTCTGGACACGGGGGTCGGATATTTCACGCTGCCCGGAAATGAGGCCGGGAAAGCGGCAGCGGCGCGGCTGATTAAGGGGATGGTCGCGAAATACGGGGTGACGGCGATCGCCATCGGCAACGGCACGGCCAGCCGGGAGAGCGAACAGTTCATCGTTTCGCTGCTGCCGGAGATGCCGGGGGTGGCCTACATGATCGTGAGCGAAGCCGGGGCTTCCGTCTATTCCGCGAGCAAGCTGGCGGCGGAGGAGTTTCCGGACTTCGACGTGACGCAGCGGAGCGCCGTTTCCATCGCACGGCGGATGCAGGACCCGCTGGCGGAGCTGGTGAAGATTGATCCGAAGGCCATCGGCGTGGGGCAATATCAGCACGACCTGAAGCAGAACGAGCTGACGGAGGCGCTGGACGGCGTCGTGGAGCAATGCGTGAACCAGGTGGGCGTGGAAGTGGCCACCGCCTCGGCGGAGCTGCTGAGCCACGTGGCCGGGATCGGGCCGGCGCTGGCGAAGAACATCGTGGCCTATCGGGAGGAGAACGGGATTCCTACCCGGCAGACGCTGAAAAAGGTGCCGAAGCTTGGGCCGAAGGCCTTTGAGCAGTGCGCGGGATTCCTGCGGGTGGCGGACAGCAAAAATCCGCTGGACTCCACGGGGGTGCACCCGGAAAGCTATGACGCGGCGAAGGCTTTGCTGGAAAAACTGGGATATGACCTGAAGAACCTGAAGGGCGGGATTCCGGAGATTCCCCTGAAGGCGCGGGCCTTCGGGGAGGAAAAACTGGCGGCGGAGATCGGCGTCGGGCTGCCGACGCTGAAGGACATGATTGCGGAGCTTCAGAAGCCGGGGCGGGACCCCCGCGACGAGCTGCCCAAGCCGGTGCTGCGGACGGACGTGCTGGACATCAAGGACCTGAAGCCGGGAATGGAGCTGACGGGGACGGTGCGGAACGTGATCGATTTCGGCGCGTTTGTGGACATCGGCGTACATCAGGACGGACTGGTGCATATTTCCCGGATTGCGGACAAATTCATCCGGCATCCCTCGGAGGTGTTGAAGGTTGGGGATGTGGTGAAGGTTTGGGTTGTGAACGTGGATGAGAAGAAGCAGCGGATCGGGCTTACCATGGTTAAGAATAAGATGTGAGGTATGAACCGGCGGAGCCCGGCGAGACCTGGGTGGACCGGAGAGTGAGTTCACGCGGCGAGACTTGAGCGGACCGGAGGGACGGTTCTGCCGGTCCATCCGCAGGTGGACCAAGCAAAACCGTCCCCATCGATCCACGGCTGCCGACCGCAAAAGAACCGTCCCCCTATGGGTTAGTGTAAAGTATTTCCGGGAGAATTGAGTTGTTGCGGGAGGAGGAAGCGCAAGCGTCACGAGGAAAGAGGGCCGGGATTGAGGAAGCATGCCAAGTTGAGGGAAAGATGGGCCAGAGTAGCTATGCCGGGGTTTCAGAGCCCGCGGGAGCGTAGCGACCAAGGGCTCTGAAACCCCGGCGGGCGCGTCGATTCGGGGCATAATAAAACGGAAGATTCCATTTTGTGTTAGATTAAAGCGCTCAAACCAAATCAGCACAAAGGGAGGAATCTTCCATGGAGATTATACAGCAAATTGCGATCAAAGCAGTAGAGGAAATATTCGAATCAGTCAAGGTCACCGGATTGAGTGATATCGGGAAGACAATCAAGGCGCTTACGCCGGTTGTTTCAAGGACAGTAATGAGTATTCTGACAGCATTCCTTGAGGAAATGGATGAGGCACTTGTAACCGGTGCTAAGGCGCTCCGAAGAGAGGACGGAATCACTGTCAAGGAAAGAGCTGTTCCAAGGACTTGGCTGACAGAGCTGGGAGAACTGACCTACAAGCGGACGTATTTCAGACTACGGGATGGCACGTTTGTATATCTGCTGGATCATATAATTGGTGTAGAATCCTACGAACGGATTTCAAAGGAACTGGTGGCAGATATTCTTCAGGCATCAACTGTGAAATCGTATCAGCAGGCGATTGATTCCACAAAGCAGGAGATATCCCGGCAGACGTTGCATAATCGTCTGGTGGCTCTGGATGACCTTGTAATGCCCGTGGAACGCGTGGAAGAGACACCGGAAACGCTGGATGTCTTTGCGGATGAGGACCATGTTCATCTGACGCCAAAGGGCCAGGCGGTTGTGCCGCTGGTGACAATTACCGAGGGGATGGATGTCAGTAATCCCAAACGCCACAAAACCATTCATCCGATCCATGTGGCGGCATTCGGCATGGCACCGGATGCTTTCAAGGAAAACGTTCTTGCAGTGCTGACAGAACGGTATGATCTGGATAAAGTGAAGCAGATCAATGTTCATGCGGACGGTGGATCATGGATTCTGGGATTACAGCAGCTCATTCCGCATTCGCGGCTTGTTCTGGATGGATATCACTTGGAAAAAGAATTAAGGTCGTTCCTGCGGTTGGAAGGCGCGTGCTGCTATGCCAAAGCCATCCGTGATTCTATGTGCAAAGAAGACGGATACGAAACCTTTGAGCGGTATTGCGAGCGCGTATTCAGTAAACAGACCACAGAAAAAGGGCAGGACAAGGTCAGAGAGTTCGTCGAGTACTGTGCCAATCACTGGAGTGCTATTGTTGTCCGCATGAGTAAACAGACCTGCGGCAGCTGCACAGAACCCCAGGTCAGCCATGTCCTGTCTGACCGGCTGAGTCGCAATCCGATTGCCTGGAGTAAAGAAGGGCTTAACAGGATGACGATGCTGGTAGTTTACACGAAGAACGGAGGTAAAGTCTGTGCGGAAGACGTCAGGATCCGGGTAAACAAGCAGGCAAAGGCTGCCTTCTATGAGGATGGATATGCCAGATACTGTGACTACGCGAAAAAGCAGTCAGACGAGATGCTTAATGTCAAACACGACTGGAGTCTTTTTGAACACGAATGTGATGCCCTTGGCAAGGTTGATGGGGTCTACCTGCTCCGAAAGTCCGTCGGTGCGATAAAGCCCCTGCTTGAATTGGTCTCCTGACAAAAACTCCGTAACAACTTGACACGGACCGGATGAAAATGGCAGTGGCGGTGGGAAACAAAATATGGTACAATATGGTATAATCCTGTGAATGGGAGGAATTATTAATAATGAAGAGAAAAATGGTGGCTTTCCTGACGGCGGTTCTGATGCTTGCGCTTCCGCTGCTTGCCTGCGCGGAGCAGACGGAAGCCCACAAAGGCTATACGCTGGATAAAGTGGTGGTGCTCAGCCGTCACAACATCCGTTCTCCGCTGACGGACGGCGGTTCCCTTCTGGGGGACATTACGCCGCACACCTGGTACAGCTGGACTTCCGCTTCCAGCGAACTATCCCTGAGAGGCGCGCAGCTGGAAACCCTGATGGGCCAGTATTTCCGGCAGTGGCTGGTCAGCGAGGGCCTGATTCCCGAAAACTGGCGTCCGGAGGGGGACGCCGTGCGGTTCTATGCCAATGCCAAGCAGCGGACCCAGGCGACGGCACGGTACTTCTCGGCGGGGATGTTCCCGGTGAGCGTTGTGCCCATTGAAATGAACGCGCCTTATGACACCATGGACGAAGTGTTTACTCCGAAATTGCGCTTCATTTCCGACGCGTATACGGAGGCCGCCCTGGAAGAAGTCGCTGCCATAGGCGGCGAAAAAGGAATGGCCGGCATCAGTGAAAAGCTGCGGGACGCGATTGCCCTGCTGATGGACGTAACGGATATGAAGGAAAGCGAAGCCTATCAGTCCGGAAAGTACGGCGATCTGCTGAACGACGAAAACACCGTATCCCTGACTTTGGATGCGGAGCCTTCCATGTCCGGCCCCATCAAAACCGCAACCTCCGTGGCAGACGCGCTGAAGTTCCAGTACTACGAGGAGCCGGACGAGCTGAAGGCTGCTTTCGGCCATCAACTGACCCGGGAGGACTGGCTGGCCATCTGCGGCATTGTGGAAACCTATGGGAAAATGCTCTTCTCCACCCCGCTGATCGCTGTAAACGAGGCGCATCCGCTGCTGCAGGAACTGAAAAGCGAGCTGGAAAAGGACGGACGGGTGTTCAGTTTCCTGTGCGGTCATGACTCCAATCTTGCCAGCGTGCTGGGTGCACTGAACGCGGAAGAGTATGAGCTGCAGAATACGCTGGAACCCGGGACGCCCATCGGCGGGAAGCTGACCTTTGAGAGATATCTGGACGCGGAAGGTAAAGCCTGGTACGCGGTGAGCATCATCTATCAGAGCACGCAGCAGCTGCGCGACCGGGAATCCCTGTCTCTGGAGAATCCGCCCATGAAGGGGGAGATCCGCTTTGAAGGCATCGAACCCAACGCGGACGGACTGATTGCGGAGGAAGATCTGCTGAACCGCTTCCAGGAGGCCATCGACGCATTTGACACCCTGGTTGAGGACTATGCCGACGCGGAAAAGGCAGCCTAAAAAGGAACAAAGGCGGTACAACGGATTTCATTGACAAGGCAGGCAGGTCTGTCTATAATACGTTTATTCCGTTTTGAAGCATTATGGAGGAGGAAAACAGAAATGAAGAAGATTATTGCTCTGGTTCTGGCTCTGGTTCTGACGCTGAGCCTGTCTGCCGCGCTGGCTGACGGGATCACCATCGCCATTCCCAACGACGCCACCAACGAAGGCCGCGCCCTGCTGCTGCTGCAGGCCCGCGGACTGATCAACCTGAAGGAAGACGCCGGTATCACCGCGACGGTGGCCGACATCGAGGACAACCCCCTGAACCTGAAGTTCCAGGAAGTTGAAGCGGCCATGGTGCCCAACGTTCTGGCGGACGTGGACTACGGCGTGATCAACGGCAACTATGCCCTGGCGGCCGAGCTGCCCAAGGCGCTGCTGTACGAGAATTCCGAATCCCCCTATGTGAACGTGGTTTGCGTGAACGAAGCCAACAAGGACACCGACATGGCCAAGGCCCTGGCTGCCGCCGTGCTGAGCCAGCAGGTGGTGGACTACTTCGCCGAAACCTATAAAGACGGTTCTGCCATTGCCACGGTTGAAAATCCCACCGACGGCTTCGACGCCACCGTTGATTACGACGCCCTGAAGGGCCAGACCATCAAAATCGCCTGCACGCTGGATCCCCATTCCTTCGTGCTGGAGATTGCCAAGGGAATCCTGGCTGAAAAGGACATCACCCTGGACATCACGATTGTGGACGACTATGTGACCCCGAACACCATGGTGGACGCGGGCGACGTGTTCGCGAACTACTTTGCGCATCAGCCCTACCAGGATGACTTCAACGCCCAGAACGGCACGAAGATCGTGACCATCGCCGGCGTGCATGTTGAGCCCATGGGCCTCTATGCCGGAAAGCAGGCGGATCTGACCGCGCTGGGTCTGGAATAATCATTTCGCATGGATCCGTGAGCCGGACCGATCCTTTCGGTCCGGTTTTTTCATGTGACGTTGCGAAGAAACCCCGGTTTGCGATATAATACCACTTACTTAAGTTACCGGAGGCGTTTCCATGATTGAGCTCAGGAACCTGTCCAAGCAGTTCACCACCATCGACGGACCGGTGGAGGCACTGAAACACATCAACCTGACGGTTCAGGACGGCGATATTTACGGCATCATCGGCATGAGCGGAGCGGGGAAGAGCACCCTGGTCCGCTGCATCAACATGCTTGAAAAACCGACGGAAGGCAGCGTACTGATGGACGGCCGGGATATGGGAACCCTTTCCGAAAAGGAGCTTCGGCAGGCCCGCCGGCAGATTACCATGATCTTCCAGGGGTTCAACCTTCTGATGCAGCGAACCTGCCTGAAAAACGTGATGCTGCCGCTGCGTTTCGGGGGAACGGACCGGAACGCGGCGGAGAAAAAGGCAAAAGAGCTGCTGGAACTGGTCGGACTGCCGGACAAGGCCAACAGCTATCCGGCGCAGCTGTCCGGCGGCCAGCAGCAGCGGGTTGCGATTGCCCGGGCCCTGGCTACCGAGCCGAAGGTGCTGCTGTGCGACGAGGCGACTTCCGCGCTGGACCCGAAAACCACCCACGCGATTCTGGACCTGATCCGGGAGATCAACAAAAAGCTGGGGATCACGGTGATCGTCATCACGCACCAGATGAGCGTCGTGCAGGAAATCTGCAACCGCGTCGCAATTCTGGAGCACGGGACCGTTGTGGAAGAAGGCACCGTGACGGAAGTCTTCGCCAATCCGCGGGCTCAGGCCACCCGGAATCTGATCAATCCCGCGGATACGGATAACGACAGCGTGTTCCCCGAGGGCGGGCAGCGGATTCGCGTGATCTTCAACGGCGCCATCGCTTCCCGGGAACCGCTCATCGCCAAAATGGCGGTGGACTGCAACATCCTGGCCAGCATTCTGGGCGCTTCCACCCGTTCTGTGGGCGACAAGGCCTACGGATACATTCTTCTGGATATTCCCGGTACGCCGGAGGATCTTGCGAAGGCTGTCAGCTATCTGAGCAAGACGCCGGATGTGACGGTTCAGGTTGAAGCGGAATACGCGGCAAAGGAGGGAGAAGAATGAATTTCGCGAGCGCGTTTACGGCAGAGCGCCTGGAGGAAGCCTGGCAGTGCCTGCTGACGGAATTCCCCTTTGCCATCTGGGAAACCATCTATTCCACCCTTCTTGCCACGCTTTTTGCGGTGATTATCGGCCTGCCGCTGGGCGTGCTGCTGGTGACCGGGGAGCCGAAGGGGATCCGCCCGCTCCCGCGGCCGGTGATGACCGTGCTGAACGTGGTGATTAACCTGCTGCGGTCGGTACCCTTCATTATTCTGATGGTGATGATTATCCCCCTGACAAGGCTGATCGTCGGAACCTCCGTGGGCACGGTGGCTTCCATTGTTCCGCTGACGGTGGCGGCTTTCCCGTTCATCGCCCGACTTGTGGAAAGCAGCCTGCGGGAAGTGAACCCGAACATTATTGAGGCGGCACAGTCCATGGGCGCCAGCCCCTGGCAGATTGTCGTGCATGTGATGCTGCCGGAAAGCGTTCCCAGCCTGATCACCAATATCACGCTGGCGATTACGACAATCATGGGCTACACGGCCATGTCCGGCGCGGTGGGCGGCGGCGGACTCGGAAAGCTGGCGCTGGCCTACGGCTATCAGCGGTACCGCTTTGCGGTGCTGTACCTTGCCGTGATCGTGCTGGTGCTGATTACGCAGGTGCTGCAGTCCTTCGGTACCTGGCTGGCCAGAAAGTGCGACAAGCGACTCAGAGATAAATAGGGGATTCTGACAAGGAATCAAAATGAAAAGGATAAAAAGGAAGGGGCTGCGGCAGCAGCCCCATCCTTCTGTTCAGAACTCCTTCAGATTCTCTTTGCCGGTTTTTCTTTTGCCGGACTGGATTTCCCGGATAATTTCCGCGATTCTGTCGTTGACGGGCGTCGGGATGCCCTTTTTCCGGCCCCAGTCGCAGACTACGCCGTTGATTGCGTCCACTTCGCAGGGCTTGCCTCTCTTCAGGTCCTGCAGCATGGAGGGCTCGATGGCGGCGTGTTTTTTCATGGCGACGGGCAGGATGGTTCTGGCAACGGCTTTTTTGACAGGATTCGTCCAGTAAAACAGCGCAGTGATGTTCTTTCCCTGCACGGGAGCGAACTCCACGCCGGCGGCGTGGCCCACATCGATGATCTCCTTCATGCAACGGACTGCAATTTCCCGTCCCAGGGGATCGCCGGTTACATCGCCGAAGGTGCCGCCGATGATGGTGCCGAGGCCGGAGAAGGTGGAATTGATCAGGAGCTTGGACCAGCGGGCGCCGGGAAGATTGGGCTCAATCTCCACGGGACACATTTTTTCGAGTACCTCTTTTACCTTCTGCAGCTGTTCTTCCGTGATCCCGGGCATGCCGCCCATATGGAAGGAAAGACTGTCCGGCTCGGAGGTCAGGGTGCTTTCACCGGGAGCGGACAGGGTCGCGCCCCATTCGACCACGACACCGATGGTATGCTCCGGTCCGACGATTTCGGCGATGCCGTCTTCCGGAATGCCGTTCTGCAGGGTGACGATCAGGGCGTCATCCGTCATATACTTCTTCAGGTCTGAGACCACTTCCCGGTTGTTCAGCTGTTTGGTCATCAGGAAAATAATATCGTATTTCCCGGACATTTCCTCCGGCAGGAGCGCGGACACCGGAACCGTGAAATCCACCGTGCCGGTGATGCGGGCACCGTTCTTTTTCAGGGCTTCCACATGGTCTCTGTTATGATTGATCAGATCGACGGGAATGCCGTTTTTTGTCAGATATGCGCCGAGCACCGTTCCCAGGGAACCTGCGCCGTAAATTGCAATTCTCATGAGGTTTCCGTCCTTTCCTGCAGGGTGTTTTTCCGCAACGGAGCCTATTATACCACGGGAAACCGAAAGAACAAGAGCAGAAAAATCATTTTGTTCGCCTTGAAATGGACAGGAGATGACCCTATAATAGGGGTCAGGATACAGCATTTAGGAATAGGATTCAGGATTCAGGGTTTAGGGCCTAAGGAACGGGGTCCGGGGGTTATCGAATTCAGGGAAACTTTTTTGTAAGGAGACGACAGGATGAACGTAGCGCAGCTGGCGGATCAGCTCCGAAAGGACAGCATGTTCATGAAGGACGTGACCCGGTGGGAAGTAATTCCCGCACGCAGGGCACGGACGGCGCCTTTTCCCGCCTGCATGGACGGGCGGCTGAAGCCTGCGCTGGAAAGCCGCGGGATCCACGAGCTGTACATTCATCAGGTCCGCAGCCTCGAGGCCACGGACCGGGGGGAAGACGTTACGGTCGTGACGCCGACCGCCTCCGGGAAAACCATGTGCTACAATCTTCCGGTGCTTTCCGCGATCCTGAAGGACGAGGACGCCCGGGCGCTCTACATTTTTCCGACAAAAGCGCTTTCCGCCGATCAGGTCAGCGAGCTTTACGACATGATCGAGGAAATCGGCGTCGATATCAAAACCTATACCTACGACGGGGATACGCCGGCTGCGGCCCGCAAGGCGGTGCGCCAGGCGGGGCACATTGTCGTCACGAATCCCGATATGCTGCACAGCGGTATTCTGCCGCATCACACCAAATGGGTCAAGCTGTTTGAAAACCTGAAGTACATCGTGATCGATGAAATTCATACCTACCGCGGCGTGTTCGGCAGCAACCTGGCAAACGTTCTGCGCCGGCTGCTGCGCCTGTGCGACTTTTACGGCAGCCATCCGCAGTTTATCCTCTGCAGCGCCACGATCGCCAACCCGAAGGAACTGGCGGAAACGCTGATCGGCCGTCCCGTGACCCTGGTCGACGAAAACGGCGCGCCGATGGGCGAAAGGCATTTTGTGTTCTACAATCCGCCGGTGGTCAACCGGCAGCTGGGAATCCGCAAAGGCGCGATTCCGATCACAAGGACCATCTCCGGCATGCTGCTGAAGAACGGGATCCAGTCCATCACCTTTGCGCGCTCGCGCCTGACGGTGGAGGTGCTGACCCGGTATCTGAAGGATCTGGTGCGCGATCCGCTGGGCAACGCCGGCAGGGTGCGGGGGTACCGGGGCGGCTATCTGCCGGGAGAGCGTCGGGAAATCGAGCGCGGCCTTCGCAGCGGGAAGGTGGACGCCGTGGTGTCCACCAACGCGCTGGAGCTCGGCATCGATATCGGCGCCCTGGACGCCTGCGTCATGTGCGGTTATCCCGGAACCATTGCCAGTGCCTGGCAGCAGGCCGGCCGGGCCGGAAGACGGCAGGGAACCAGTATCGTGTTCTTTATCGCTTCCTCTGCTGCGATTGACCAGTACATCGTGAACCATCCGGACTATTTCCTGCACAAGTCGCCGGAAAACGCGCTGCTGAATCCGGACAACCTTTACATCCTGATGAGCCATTTCAAGTGTGCCGCGTTTGAGCTGCCCTTCGAGGAGGGAGACCGGTTCGGCAACGCGCCGGGAACGGAAGAACTGCTGGAGTATCTAGACGAAGAGGGAATTCTGCACCATACGGAGGGAAAATACCACTGGTCCGCGGAGGATTTCCCGGCCAGCGAGATCTCCCTGCGCTCCGCGGCGTCGGAAAACTTCATTATTATCGATATTACGGATCCGGCGCATCACCGGGTGGTCGGGGAGATGGATCGGTTTACGGCGCCGATGCTGCTGCACGAAAACGCGATTTATATGCATGAAGGCCGTCAGTTCCAGGTGGAAAAGCTGGACTTCGACGCCTGCAAGGCCTTCATCCGCAGCGTGGACGTCGGATACTATACGGACGCGGATCTGAACATCAGCCTGAGCCTGCTGGACGTGGAGAAGGAGGAGCCCTTTGCCCGGACGGCAAAGGCCGCACTGGGCGAGATCAAGGTGACCGCGCTGGTGACCATGTTTAAAAAGATTCGTTTCGATACGCATGAGACGCTGGGCTTCGGGCACGTGCGCCTGCCGGAAACGGATATGCACACGACGGCCATGTGGTGGACGCTGCCGGACGCGCTGGCGGACAAAATGGCCGGCGACCGGCTGAAGAACGGGATGATGGGCATTGCAAACCTGCTGCGGATTGTCTGCCCGCTGTACCTGATGTGCGCACCGCAGGATGTGGCCGTGGTGTATCAGGTGCGAAGCCCGATCACCAACAAGCCGACGATCCTCATCTATGACAACTGTCCCGGCGGCATCGGTTTGGCGCAGAAAGCCTTCAGCATGCGGGATCTGCTGCTGGAAAAGGCGCTGCAGGTGGCGGAAGACTGCGGCTGCGAATACGGCTGTCCCTCCTGCGTGGGACCGGTGGGTGAAATCGGCGAGGACGGAAAGCGGACGGCAATGCGCCTTCTGAAGGAGCTTGCCGGATGAATCTGAAGGATAAAATACGGGCGGTGGGCGGCAGCAGCGGTACTCGTAAGAACCCTCCTGCGGAAACCAGCACGGACTGCCGCCATTTTGCGGTGTACCGCCCGGCAGAGGAGTTTTCCGGAGCGCTGGAACTGACGGCGGAAACACTGCGTATGATGAGCGACCGGGAGATCCCGGACGGGCTGGATCCGCGGCGGATTCTCTATCTGGATACGGAAACCACCGGCCTGGGCGGAAGCGGAACGGTGGCTTTCCTGGTGGGCATGGGCTGGCTCACGGATCAGGGGTTTGAGGTGCATCAGTTCCTGATGCGGGACTATCCGGAGGAGCCGTTCCTGCTGAAGCATGTGGCGGCCGGACTGGAAAAATTCGACGTGCTGTGCACGTTCAACGGAACGACCTTTGACGTTCCGCTGCTGGAAAGCCGGTTTCTGATGAACCGGATGGACCGGGAGCGGCTGCTTGCACTTCCGCATCTGGATCTGCTGCATATGTGCCGGCGGCTGTGGAAACTGCGGCTGGGGAGGTGCAACCTCGGTCATCTGGAGGAAGTGATCCTCGGGAAACCCCGGGTGGACGATCTGCCCGGCAGCGAAGTGCCCCAACGGTATTTCACCTATCTGAAAACAAAGCAGATGTCGCTGCTGGACGATATCCTGAAGCACAACGCCCAGGATATCGCTTCGCTGTGCGTGCTGCTGAACCATATGGCGGATCTGTACCTGCACCCGGAAAAGATCCGGTTCAGCGAAGACGTTTACTCCATGGGCCGGGCACTGGAGCGGATCAACCGGACGGAGAACGCGAGGCACTGCTACCGGCTGGCCCGGCGGGGGCGCATGGGAGACTCAGCGGGTGCGGCGCTGGCCATGAGCTATCGCCGAGGCGGTGAGCGGGAACAGGCGGCCGAAGTCTGGCGGGAGATGATCCGGGACCGTCGGGGCGGCATTGTTCCGTATGTGGAGCTGGCCAAGTATGAGGAGCATGTGCGGCGGGACATTCCGGCGGCTCTGGAACTGACGGAAAAGGCATTGCTGCTGATCAGTGAGCCGACGCTTCGGGAAGGCAAAACTGTACAAGAAAGCAAAAATGAGTTACAATACCGCCGTCAGAGATTGATAAGGAAGCTGAAGGAGCGATGACGTTATGGGATTTATGAGCGGAATGAAGGCCAATAAAGCACACCGGCTGCAGCAGCAGGGGAAGCGCGAGGAAGCGATAAAGCTTTATGAAGAAGCGTTTTCGGAAGGGCTGAACGACGCCCGGTACCTGCTGGCCTATGCGCTGCTGATCATTCGGGAAGGACAGTATCAGAAAGCAAGAGAATTTCTTGTGGCCCATCAGAAGGTGCAGATGGCGCCGGGTCAGCGGACGGAACTGCTGGTTTACTATGCCACCTGCTGTTTCCGTCTCGGGAATCTGGACAAGGGGATCAGCGTGCTGGAACAGCAGTTCCGCAAAGGAGAGACCGGTCTTCTTTACCAGACGCTCGGGTATCTGTACGTAGAAAAATACGATATGGATCACCGGCCGGATTTCGCGGCGATGGCAGCCGAAGCAGCAGGTGCAGAGGAAGCCCCGCAGGCGGACGAAAACGCGGTAACAGCAGACGGAGAAAACGGAGCGGCTGCGGAGGAGAACAATCCGGAAGAAAACGCGGCGGAGGAGACTTCCGCTGAGGAAAGCACCGCGGAAGAAACGCCGGCCGCGGAAACGGATGCTGCCGAAGAAAAAGCGCCGAAGCTGAGTCCGGAAGAGGAATGGAACGCCGGTATCGACAAGGCGGAAAAGTTCATCCGTGAATCCGTGGAATACGACGACGAGGATCCCGTGTGTCTGGACAACCTCGGAGAATTCCTGTACAGGGTCCGCGGGGACAGGGCGGGAGCGAAGGAATATTTTGACAAGGCGATCGCCATCAAGGACACCCAGATTGACACCCTGTATTTCCTGAGCCGGTACGATCTGGAAGCGGGAGACAAAAAGGCGGCCCTGGAAAAACTGGAAAAGGCCGCCGGAGGGCGGTTCTCCCCCCTGAACTACTGCAACAGGGAAAAGATTACAAAAGAAATTGAAGAACTGAAGGGAGCACTGTAAGATGAGCGAGCTGGAACAGCAGACGGTCAGTGAAACGCCGGAAGAAGAAAACGCCGGCAAAAAGAAGAAAAATAAAAAGGTAAAGGAAAAGAGACCTTTGTGGCGTGAAATTCTCAGCTGGATCTTTACTCTGCTCGGCGCACTGGCGGTGGCGCTCGTGTTCCGCTCCATCATTGCGGAGCCTGTGCGGGTTGACGGAAAATCCATGCTGGACACCCTGGAAGACAAGGAAATCATGCTGGTCAGCAAATACGACTATTCCTGCACCTGGCTGTGCATGCCCTGGGACAGCGACAACGCCGCCCAGCAGGCGCCGCGGATTACCATCGGGAATCCGAAGCTGCTGGATGTGGTTATCTGCCGGTATCCGGCCCGCGGCGCGTGGAACTTCGTGAAACGGGTATGCGGTATGCCCGGGGACACAGTGGAACTGCGGGAAGGCTACCTGTATATCAACGGGGAGCAGGTTGAGGGAGAGAAAAACCTGATCAATCCGGAATACCGCACAAAAGGCCTTTCCGACGGATACACCTTCGGACCTTACCGGGTTCCGAAGAAGGGCGATTCACTGACGGTTTCCGGCAGCGGCAGCGAACTGATGTTTCAGCTGAACGGCGAGGAATGGAACAGGAAGCATACCTGCATCGTCGCGAAGGACGAGAACGGGAAGCAGCTGAAGATCTACAACAAGAAAGTGGACGACAGCAGCCGGAACGGACAGTCGGAAGCGGAGATGGCGGTTGTTTCCTGGAACGGAAAGAACTATACGGCGGAGAACTGGAGCGAAGTGATTCCGGAGCTTTCCGGCAAAAACTTCACCGTGGATGAAGATTACTACTTCCTGATCGGCGATCACCGGACCAACTCCAACGACAGCCGCAGCGTCGGCGCGGTGGAACGGACGATGATCATCGGCCATGTGCGCCGGGTGGTGTATCCCTTCAACAAGTGGAGAGGCGTTCAGTAAAAGACCGCCCGCCCTGAGGGCGGACGGAAAAGAAACAGATCGGCGCTCAGTACAAAAGTCTGTCGCCTGCCCTTTGCGGACAGGCGGCTTTTTTATGCCTTTTCGCTGACCTGGATACTGTTCATCCGGGCATAGCTGCCGCCCAGGGCCACCAGCTCCGCGTGGGTGCCGCGCTCCGTGATCCGGCCTTCCTCGATGACCAGGATCTGGTCGGCATTGCGGATCGTGGACAGCCGGTGGGCGATGGCAATAATGGTGCGCTTTCCCGCGACGCCCGCGATGGCTTTCTGGATCTGCTGCTCTGTCTCCACGTCCACGGAGGCGGTGGCTTCATCCAGAACAATGACGGGAGATTTGCGCAGGATAGCCCGGGCGATGGCCACCCGCTGCTTCTGGCCGCCGGAGAGGCGCAGACCGCGCTCGCCAACCTGGGTATCATACCCGTCCGGCATAAGGAGAATGTCCTCGTGGATATTGGCGGCTTTGGCGGCTTCCGTGATCTCCTCCATGGAGGCATCCGGCACGGCATAGCCGATATTTTCCGCAATGGTGCCGTTGAAGAGGAACGTGTCCTGCAGCACGGGGGAAATGTTCCGGCGCAGGCTCTCCAGAGTCACATTCCGGATATCGTGACCGTCCATCAGGATGCGCCCGGAGGTGGGCTCATAAAACCGGGAGATCAGCTGGGTGAGGGTGGTTTTGCCGACGCCGGTGGGCCCCACCAGGGCCAGCATTTCGCCCGGACGGCAGGTGAAGGAGACGTCGTTCAGCACGGGGTTCCCGTCCGCATAGGCAAAGCTGACATGATCGAAAGTGATTTCTCCGTTGACATTTTCCAGGGTTTCCGCGCCGGGCATATCCTGAATCTCGGAGGGAGCGTCCAGGACGGCCAGGACTCTTTCGGCGCCGGCCATGGACTGCTGCATGTTCTCCAGCAGGTTGGCCAGGCCGGTGACAGGCGCATAGAACAGGCCGAGATACAGCAGGAAGGCGACGATATCCGCAACGCTCAGCCCTTCCCGGTAGGCCAGAAGACCGCCGAAACCCACCACCAGGATCGTTCCGAGGGAGGAAATGAACTCCACCGAGGGATGAAAAACCGCGCTGATCTTCAGGGCCTGAAGCATGGCACGGATGTGCGCGAAATTCTGAATGTCCACCTGCTCCGTTTCATATTCTTCCCGGCCGAAGGACTGGATTTCATGGATACCGGAGAGATTGTCCTGAAGCTTTCCGTTCAGTTCACCCATTTTCTTCTGGGAAATCCTGAAAAATGGCCGGACCTTTTTGGAAAAGAGAATGCCGGAGGCAAAGATCAGGGGAAGCGGAGCGCAGGTGATCAGCGCCAGTTTCCAGTTGATGGTCAGCAGCACGATGAGCACGCCCAGGAAGGTGACCAGATTTGTGATGGTTTCGGGAATCATATGGGCATAGAGCAATTCGAAATCCCGGGTGTCGTTCACAATCCGGCTCATCAGGTCACCGGTCTGCTTGTCGTGAAAATAGCCCAGGTGCATATGTTCCAGCTTGTCATAGGTCCGGGTTCGCAGATCGCCGACCAGATACCAGGCAGCCTTGTGGGCCAGATAATTGCTGAGAAACCGGAAGAGAATGCGCAGCAGATACAGCCCGACCAGCGCCGCGGTGAACAGGCCGATGGTATGCAGGCCGGCCTCATCCACGCCGGCTTCCACAATGCCCGTCATGGCGGAGAGGAGCTTCGGCGCGGTCAGGTTCACCGCCGTCAGCAGGAGCGTGGACAGGATGGCGACGGTATAAAGGGTTCTGTATCGGATGGCTTCACGGCTGAGCCGCCACAGTGTCTTCATCATTTGTTCCATTCCTCCGTTCCGGCCCATTATAAACATTAAAGTTCACGCGAAGTCAAGCACCATCAGGCAAAAACCGGTTCAAGATTGAAAAGAGAAACGAAATATGTCATAATACAGGATGGTTTTTTACAGAAAAGACTTTTTGCAGTGTCATTGAAAGTACCATGACGAAGGGGCAGGATCGTGTTTATGAAAAAGCAGCATTTCGCGGCAGCGCTGATTCTGATGATCTTCATGCTGGCCATCTTTCCGGCTCACGGGGAAACGGTTTCCATGAACGTTTCCGGCGTGCCCAATCTGACGCTGAGCGTGGATCCGACAGGAAAGGCAGAAGGCTTCTCGGCCATCGTGTACAACAATCCGAACGGGCTCCCGACTTCGGAAGCCAACGCCATTGCGGAAACTTCCGAAGGATTTATCTGGATCGGGAGTTATGCGGGCCTGATCCGCTACGACGGGAATACGTTCGAACGCATTGATTCAACGACAGGTATCGCCAGCGTCCGGAGCCTGTATGTGGACAGCGGGGACCGGCTGTGGATCGGAACAAACGATTCCGGCCTGTTCCTGATGACAAAGGGAGAGCTCTATCACTGGGACAAGGCGGAAGGACTGAAATCTTCCAGCGTCCGCACCATCACGGAGGACGCGGAAGGAAACATCTGCGCGGGCAGCACCGCGGGAATTGCGGTGATCGACAAAGAACTGAAGCTTTCGGATCTTTCAGATGAACGGATCGTTTCCCAGACCATCCGGGAACTGCGCCGCGGTGCGGACGGTCTGGTGTACGGACTGACATCCGCCGGAGATCTTTTCACCCTGAAGGACGGGAAAGTGAATTCTTTCCTCAGCTCCGGGAATAACAAAGCGGATGGGATTATGTCCATTCTTCCGGACGCGGAGCATCCGGGGACTGTGTATCTCGGGACGGATCAGGGCAGGATCCTGCACGGGAAGCCGGAGGACGGCTTCGCGGACGCGGAAGAGATTGATCTTTCTCCGCTTTCAGACGTTGAAAGCATGGAATGCATCGACGGCGTGATCTGGATCTGCTCCGGCAACGGGATCGGGAATGTGGACGCGAAGGGTTTCCACCTGCTTGAAAACATGCCGATGGACAACTCCGTGGGCCATGTGATGACCGATTATGAAGGAAATCTCTGGTTTACCTCCACCCGCCAGGGCGTTATGAAGATTGTGCCGAATCAGTTTACCGATGTATTTGAACAGTGCGGACTGGCTTCCGAGGTCGTCAATTCCACCTGCATGGTCGGAACACAGCTGTTCATCGGAACCGACGCGGGCCTGATCGTTACAGAAAACGGAAAGAAAGTGGAAAGCCTGCCGCTGACAAAGGCAGTGACCGCTTCCGGGAAAGAACTGGAGACGACAGACCTGCTGGAATATCTGGCCAATGTGCGGATCCGCTCCGTGATCCGGGACAGCATGGGACGGGCCTGGATTTCGACCTGGCGGAAGCAAGGGCTGATCCGCTACGACAACGGGGAGATCATGGCGTTTACACCGGAGGACGGCCTTTTTTCCGACCGGATCCGGACCGTCAGCGAATGCGAGGACGGGAGGATCCTGGTGGCCAATACCGGCGGCGTCAGCATCATTGACGGCGACCGGGTTGTCGGGGGCTACGGAGAGGACGACGGCATCGCCGTGACGGAAATCCTGACGCTGGCGGAAGGATTCAACGGGGACATCATTCTCGGATCCGACGGCGGCGGTATCTATGTGACCGGCCCGGAGGGAACCAGACTGATCGGAAAGGAGGAAGGCCTGAACTCCGACGTGATCCTGCGGATCAAACGCGGACTGAGCCGGGATGTTTTCTGGATCATTACCAGCAATTCCATTGCCTATATGACCCCGGACTACAAAATTACGACGGTTCAGAAATTCCCTTATCCCAATAATTTCGACCTGTATGAGAACAGCAAGGGCGACGTCTGGGTGCTGGCCAGCAACGGGATCTATGTGACGTCCGCGGACGAACTGATTGCCAACGAATCCGTTGAGCCGGTGTTTTACGGCATTCCCAACGGCCTGCCCTACATTGCCACGGCGAACTCCTTCAGCGAGCTGACGGCGGAGGGGGACCTGTATATTGCAAGTTCGTCGGGCGTTGTCAAGGTCAATATTGAAAAATCTTTTGAAAACATTGATAACATGAAGGTGGCTGTTCCCTATGTTGATGCGGACGGCGCGCGGATCTATCCGGACGAAGCGGGAACCTTCGTGATTCCTTCGGATACGCGGAAGCTGACCGTCAGCAGCTTTGTTTTCAACTACTCTCCGACCAACCCGCAGGTATCCTACCGCCTGGAAGGCTTTGACAGCGCGGCAACCACTGTGGACCGCAGCGAACTGGTTCCGGTGGACTATACGAACCTTCGCGGCGGAGACTACCGGTTCGTGATGCAGCTGAAGGATTCCATGGGGCGCGGCAACCGGGAGGTGTCCGTCCGGATCCGGAAGGAAAAGGCATTCCACGAACAAATCTGGTTCATTGTTCTGGCCGCGGCGGCGGTGATTGCGCTGATTGCCCTGGGCGCCTGGCTGTATACGCGGAAAAAAACCCGCGCCCTGGAGAAGAAGAACCATGAAACCATGACCTTTGTCCGGGAAATCACCCACGCGTTCGCGAAGGTCGTTGATATGAAGGACACCTATACCAACGGCCATTCCAGCCGGGTGGCGAAGTATACAGCCATGCTGGCCCGGGAACTCGGATACGACGAGGATACGGTGGAAAAATATTACCGGATTGCGCTGCTGCACGACGTCGGTAAAATCGGTGTTCCGCCGGAAGTGCTGAACAAACCCGGAAAACTGACAGACGAAGAGTTTGAAACCATCAAATCGCATACATCCAAGGGATACGACGCACTGAAGGAAATCAGCATCATGCCGGAGCTGGCGGTCGGGGCCCAGGCGCATCATGAACGCCCGGACGGCAAGGGATACCCGAACCACCTGAAGGGGGATGAGATTCCCCGGGTTGCGCAGATCATCGCGGTGGCGGACTGCTTTGACGCCATGTATTCCAACCGTCCGTACCGGAACCGCATGAACTTTGAAAAAGCGGTGTCCATCATTCAGGAGGTATCCGGCACACAGCTGACCAGCGACGTGGTGGACGCGTTTATGCGGCTGGTGAAGAAGGGTGAATTCCGAGACCCGGACGACGACGGCGGCGGAACAACGGAAAATATCGACAATATCCACAAGGCGCAGAACGAACAAAGCAAGGCGCAAAGCGAACAGAAAGAAACAGAAAAGCCCCAGAATTCATAAGCACAGAAAAGTACAAACGAATAAAAAGCGGAAAGATGCCCCAAAAGGGAACTGAATGCCAGACGGAGGTGAAACCCGTATGTCTATTGTTGCAGCTTATATGGTGCCTCATCCGCCGATGATTGTTCCGGAAGTCGGAAAGGGCAGTGAACGCCAGGTTGAAGCCACCCGGAATGCGTATATCCGCGTGGCGGAAGAGATTGCTGCCCTGAAACCGGAAACAATCATCGTTTCCAGTCCGCACGCAACTCTGTATGCCGATTATTTCCATATTTCTCCCGGGAAATCGGCGGAAGGATCCCTTGCACAGTTCAGGGCTTCACAGGTGCGTTTCCGGGAAGTATATGACAGCGAGCTGGTCGGAATGATTGAAAAGCTCGCCGCCGGAGAAGGTTTCCCCGCCGGAACCATGGGCCAGCGGGATGCATCTCTGGATCACGGAACCATGGTTCCGCTGTATTTCATACGGCAGACTTATCAGGATTTTAAACTGGTGCGGATCGGACTGTCAGGCCTTTCACTTGAAGAACATTACCGTCTTGGACAGATCGTTCGCCGGGCCGTGGAAAAAACAGGCAGGAAAGCAGTCTGGGTCGCCAGCGGCGACCTTTCTCACAAACTGCAGACCTACGGCCCATACGGTTTCGCGGCAGAAGGCCCGGAATATGACGAAAGAATCATGGACGTCTGCGGGCGGGCCGCTTTCGGGGAGCTGTTCGATTTCAGTGAATCCTTCTGCAACCGCGCAGCGGAGTGCGGTCACCGTTCCTTTGTGATGATGGCGGGCGCTTTTGACGGGATTTCTGTGGAGGCACAAAAGCTGTCCCATGAAGACGTGACCGGCGTCGGATACGGTATCTGCATTTTTCGTCCGGGAGAAGCAGACTCCGCGAGAGCTTTTCTGGACATTCGGGAGCGGGAACAGGAAAAGCGGCTTTCGGAAAGCCGGCGGAAATGCGACCCCTGGGTACGCCTGGCCTGGAAGTCCGTGGAAGATTACGTGCGGAACCGGCGGGTAACCGAAGTTCCGCCGGATCTGCCGGATGAACTGCTGAATACAAGGGCCGGAGCTTTTGTTTCCATTCACAAGCAGGGACAGCTCCGCGGCTGTATCGGAACCATTTCCCCGACCCGGGACAGCCTGGCACAGGAGATTATCGAGAATGCCGTCAGCGCGTCTTCCCGGGATCCGCGGTTTGATCCGATCCGGCCGGAGGAGCTGAAATGGCTCGAGATTAATGTGGATGTGCTGGGCGAAGCGGAGGATATCGAATCCGAGGAGCAGCTGGATGTGAAGCGTTACGGGGTGATTGTCTCGAAGGGACATCGCCGCGGTTTGTTGTTGCCGGATCTGGAGGGCGTAGACACCCCGCAGCAGCAGATTGCCATCGCCCGGAAAAAGGCGAGGATCGGCCCGAATGAAAAGGTGAATCTGCAGCGCTTTGAAGTTGTACGGCATGTATAGGGAGATGATTGAATGGCCCGATGTGAAGTATGCTTTCGACACTGCGAAATTCCGGAGGGCGGCGTGGGCTTCTGCGGAGGTCGGATCTGCGAGAATGGAGAAGTCCGGGCGGGTAACTACGGAAGACTTACCGGAATTGCCCTGGATCCCATCGAAAAGAAGCCCCTGCGGCGGTTTCATCCCGGCAGCATGATTCTGTCCGTGGGCAGCTACGGATGCAATCTGCGCTGCCCCTTCTGCCAGAACTTCGGAATCTCCTGGTCGGAGGAAGCCAAAGAGCGCGCTGCCGAGGCCCGGTTTGTCCCGCCGGAGGAACTGGTGCGGCTCGCGCTGGAAACCCGCAGCCGGGAAAATATCGGTCTGGCTTTTACCTATAACGAGCCGCTGATCGGCTGGGAATATGTCCGGGACACCGCAAAACCGGCCCATGAAGCCGGCCTGAAAAATGTTCTTGTTACCAACGGTACGGCGGAACTTCCCGTTCTGGAAGCCCTCCTGCCGTACACAGACGCAATGAATATCGACCTGAAAGGTTTTTCGGAGCATTATTATACCCATACACTGGGCGGCAACCTGGAAATGGTGAAAGCCTTTATCACCCGGGCCGTACGGGACACGCACGTGGAGCTGACCACACTGATCATTCCGGGGGAAAACGACTCGGAAGAGGAGATGCGTCGCATGACCGAATGGATTTCCGTGCTTTCGCCGGAGATTCCGCTGCATATTTCCCGCTTCTTTCCCCGTTTCCACATGACGGACCGTCCGGCAACCGATGTCCGGAAAATTTACCATCTTGCTGAGGTTGCCCGGGAAAAACTGAAATATGTCTATACAGGGAATTGCTGATTTACAGTGGCTGTTCTATCCCGGGAATGTGATTTCGGCGCGTTTGAGTATAAGAACTATTACGACTATCAGGTACAGAACGGCTGCGGATATATCCTGGAGGAAGACGGTTCCTCACAGGCAATACCGTAGCGGATCGTTCCCGGACATAGACGGAAACAATCCATAGAGACTGTGACACAGAGGAGAGACCGACATGAATATTCTTCACCTGAAATACGCGGTGAGCATTGCGGAGTGCGGATCGATCAACAAGGCGGCGGAGGAAATCCACGTTGCCCAGCCCAATCTGAGCCGGATGATGAAGGATCTGGAGGCCGATCTGAACCTTGAGATCTTCCGCCGGAGCGCCCATGGAATGGAGCTTACGCCCGACGGGGAACGGTTCATCGCCCAGGCCCGGAAGATTCTGCAGCAGGTGGATGAAATGGAGGAAATGTATAAAACCGGGAAGCCGGGCAGGCAGCGTTTTTCCATCTCCGTTCCCCGGGCCAGCTATATCTCCGACGCTTTTACGCGCTTTTCCAAATCGCTGGGCAGGGAAGACGCGGAAATCTTTTATCAGGAGACAAACGCGCAGCAGGCGATCAAAAACATTCTGGAGGTCGGGTACGATCTCGGGATCATCCGCTATGCCAACAAGCACGACAAATATTTCAAACAGCTGCTGGAGGAGAAAAACCTTCACGGTGAACTGGTGGCGGAATTTACCTACTGCCTGATTATGAGCGAGAGAAGCGGGCTGGCAAAGAAAGAAACCATCACGACGGACGACCTGCATGGGTATATCCAGATCGCTCACGCGGATCCCTATGTTCCGTCCCTGCCCCTGTCCGCGGTCAAAAGGGATGAACTGCCGGATACTGCCAGAAGGATCTATGTGTTTGAGCGGGGGAGCCAGATGGATCTGCTTTCCGAAAACCCGGAAACATTTATGTGGGTTTCTCCCATTCCGACCCGTCTGCTCACTAATCTGCATCTGGTACAGCGGAAATGCATCGACAACAGCCGGAAATACAGGGATGTGCTGATCCGGAGGAAGGATTATCAGCTGACCGTGCTGGACAAACAGTTTATTACCGAACTGACACAATCGAGAAGAGAATGCCTGTCTGACCGGTGAGCGGATTTCCATGAAATATCAGGCCTTTTTGTCCCTTGCGGCGGAAGGGCTTTTCTTTATCGATACAGTGATATCGATATGTATATATCGCATATACCATTTTGGTAATTCCCTCCGAAACCCATTCCGTTTATAATGCGTTTCGGAAGGAGGAAAGAGGGATGCAAAGCAGCACGCTTTCCAGAGCGACCATGCGACGACTGCCGCTGTACCTGCAGTTTGTGCGGACCGTGAAGACTGAAACAGTTTCATCCGCCGCTGT
>Ga0265298_10001959_pt1 | contig 29721 bp, 32 predicted proteins | sample AusTroGonzalo_MG_3_FD_193486 | JGI IMG/M metagenome (GOLD analysis project Ga0265298, IMG submission 193486) | Bovine rumen microbial communities from tropical cattle in Woodstock, Queensland, Australia - Gonzalo_01 | ecosystem: Host-associated > Mammals > Digestive system > Stomach > Rumen ...
ATTGTTCAATTTTTTTAAAGTTAATACTATATGATAATATTTAGTTCCGGCTGCAAAGTTAGTGCAAATCGAGCGAAAAAACAAATTTTTAATTGATTTTTTCCGAGATGCAGCCTAACTTCACCAAGGTGAAAGGTACAAACTATTTTCCAAACTTTAGCACAAAAGGGACGGTTCTTTTTGTGTACCTTTTGTGTACTTTCACATTAGGGTTTGTGCACCGGCACCGCCTAAGAGTCCTGCGCAGATGGCTGCAATAATTTCCAGAATGATTTTCGTTGTTTTGTTCATAATGTTGTGTGTGTTTAAAGTGTGAATAAATAGGGTTAATTGCTTATATCGAAATGAGAAATGAGAGGTGATAAGTGAGAGATATGATTACCTCGTTTCCCCAATTCTTTTACCCTACAAAGGTACGAAAAAATATCGAGATATGCAAATAAAAAGGATTGAAAATTAGGGTAAAAGCAAAAAAAATAAGGGCCTGCTCCGCGTGGTGTGAAGCAAGCCCTTGATTGGTTATCGGACTGCACAGGGGGACTCTGTCCTCGTGTGCACAGAAAAGTAAAAAGGTAAAAAAGTCAACGCGTTTCAGTTGTTTCAGTTTCAGTTTGATTTTTGAGGTACCCTAATGTTCACACTCCTCTTTATTAATTCTTGTAACTATCTAATAATAAGTAAGTTATATATGTAATAAGAATAATAAGAGGAAAAGGACCCCCCTCGAAAACAAACTGAAACAACTGAAACTGAAACGCTCGGCAAAGTTAAATTTCATCTAAAAAGCAGTAAATCAATGAGATACGACATTTCAAAACCCTCTGCCCCTAAGATGCCAAACCTTGGCAAGGGCACAGAATGCATCAAAATCCTGCTCTCGCAGGTATCCGAAAACATGCAAGAACCCATGGTTCCGATGTTTTTCCCCATCCTTGGCGCACACATCAGCGGCACGGAATTTCAGTACCCAGACAACAGTTGGAAGGAACCGACAGGCATGATGACCAATCTGGTGGCACATTCTGGCGACAACAAGGGTCAATTCAAGGATCTTACGGAAGCCATTTGCCGTGATTTCCGTGAGCACGACATGGCCTCGCTGGCCGACCTTGCCGACGACGACCTGCTGTTCGAGATATCCCACCGATCGCTGGTGTCAGCTTGGAAGGCAGGCTGCATCCTCTGGGTGCTCAACAATCAAACAGGACCAAATCTATGGGTGAACTCGTTGAATGGCTTGTGTATCACGACCTTTGGAGCAAAATGGCTGTATTTGCCGACATGCTGAAGGATGGCGACACCAGCCTTTCTGAGGTTGTCAAGACTGGTCCAAAGAACATGTTGGAAAACTGAGGACTATCTGAACGGCAAATGATAATAAAGAACACGAATTGCCACGAATTAAACACGAATTATTCATTAATGATAATTCATGGGCAATTATATGGTAATTATATGTAAAAACTTGTATGATGACAACATCATCCTCAGCGATGCAAAAAGTACACAAAAAGATTGCGAAGCCACACTTCGATCTTTAGTCGAAGAACCGTCCCCTTTGTGTACGACTGCAAGGACTTCAGCGACTACTACCTTTCGCGTCGCTAAACCCGAGTTTTACCGTCACTAATCCCGCTCTTTAGTGGCGGTAAAAAGTGGGGAAAATGTTTGGTAGTTTCAGATTTTTTTGTACCTTTGTATCATCAAAGAGAGAGGTCGGAAAGAGGCGGCCCGACAGACAAGTTCGCCTTGATAATTTAATACCGAAAACACATTATGGCAGTAAGAAAAATTGCAATGGTCGTGAATCTGCGACAGAACAAGAACCAAACGTCTCAGGGCTTTGGCAAGTGGTACCCCGAGGTGGACGAGAACTAACGATGTATGATGTCGGAAGGCTGATGTCTGATGTAAGATGTTAAATTTGGGCCTACTTTTTGGTGGGCTCAGATTTTTTTTGTACCTTCGCAGCGATTTATGAACATCAATGAAATGACACAACGCGGACTGCATAAAATAGGATTGCTGGTGGCTCTTTTCGTGGCAGCCCCATTCACAATGGTGGCGCAGGAGCTGCAGGTGAAAATCAGCATTAATACGCAGCAGGTGGGCACGTCGGACAAGAGCGTGTTCGACAACCTGCAGCAGACGCTGGAGCAGTGGATGAACGACCGCCAATGGACGGACCTGCAATTCCAGCAGAACGAGCGTATCGTGGTGAACTTCAACCTGACGGTGACGAAGTACGACAAGGCCAACAACCGCATATCGTGTACGGCCATGATTCAGGCCAACCGCCCTGTTTACAACTCGGCTTATACCACGACCCTGTATAACAATAGAGATGGCGACTTTAACTTCGACTTCGCACAGTTTGACCAGCTGAACTACAACGACGAGACGGTGGACAACCAGTTGACTGCGCTGATGGCGTACTATGCCTACCTGATTATCGGGCTGGATCTGGACTCGTTCTCGCCCCTGGGCGGCACCGACATCTTGCAGCGTTGCATGCAGTTGACGAACAATGCGCAGGACCTGGGATTTACGGGTTGGAAGGCCTTCGAGACCAGCCGCAACCGCTTTGCCATCATCAACGACTATCTGGACGAGGCTATGAAGCCTTTCCGCCAGTTGCAGTATGACTACTACCGCAAAGGACTGGACGAAATGGCGCAGAATGCCGAGCGCGGGCGCACGAACGTGACCGAGGCGCTGAAACTGCTGAAGCAGGCGCACGAGGAGAAGCCCCTGTCGCTGTTGCCGCAGATTTGGACGGACTATAAGCGCGACGAGTTGGCCAACATCTACAAGGGCAAGGGCACGGCCAAGGAGAAGGATACGGTGTACGAACTGCTGTTCAACCTGAATGCGGCACAGTCGAACGCGTGGAACAAGATTAAAGAATAAAAGACAACTTAAACAACTAAAACAACATTTAATCAAGTTGTAAAAGTTGTCCATGTTGTTTTTAAAAAGAAATTATGTTAAAGCAACTATACATTAAGAATTTTACGCTGATTGACGAACTGGACATCGAGCTGTACCCGGGTTTCTCGGTGATTACCGGCGAGACGGGTGCGGGCAAGAGCATCATACTGGGTGCCATCGGACTGCTGCTGGGTCAGCGTGCCGACTCGAAGAGCATCAAAGCGGGTGCAGAGAAATGCGTCATCGAGGCCCATTTCGACCTGTCGCGCTACCCGATGCAGGACTTCTTCGACGAGAACGAGATAGAGCAGGACAGCGAGGACACTATTATCCGTCGCGAGCTGACTGCAGCGGGCAAGAGTCGCGCCTTTATCAACGATACACCAGTGGGACTCAGTCAGTTAAAGGAACTGGGTGAACAATTGGTTGACGTACACTCGCAGTACCAGAACCTGTTGTTGCAGAAGCAGGACTTCCAGTTGAACGTGGTGGACATCATAGCCAACGACCAGAAGGAACTGACCGCCTATCAGCAGACCTACAGCCAACTGCAAGCGGCTAAGAGCCAGCTGCAAGCATTGAAGGACGACATAGAGCGCAACCGCCAGAGTCAGGACTTCCTGCAGTTCCAGTACGAGGAACTGGAGAACGCCCGACTGACAGAAGGCGAACAGGAGGAACTGGAACAGCAGAGCGAGACCATGGAACACGCCGAGGACATCAAGACGGCCCTATACGAGGCCGACAATGCCCTATATGGCGAACAGATGGGTGCAGTCAGTCAGGTGCACACAGCCAAGAACGCCCTAAGCGGCATCAGCAAGGTCATGCCCAAGACGGCTGAGTTGGCCGAACGCCTGGAGAGTTGTCGCATAGAACTGAAGGACATTGCCGACGAGGTAAGCTCGATGCTGGAGGATACCGACTTCGACCCCTCGGAGCTGGATCGCATCAACAGCCGTCTGGACCGTCTCTACGAACTGGAGAAGAAATACCATGCCGACACGGTTGAAGAGCTGATTAGCCAGCGCGACGAGCTGCGACAGAAGCTGAACAACATAGAGAACAGCGACGAGGCACTGGCCGAACTGGAAGCCCAGTGCCAACAGCTAACGGCCAAGAGCCAGCAGCAGGCCGACGTGCTGACCAAACGGCGACTGAAGGCCGGCAAGGAGATAGAACAGCAGTTGCAGCAGCGACTGGTGCCACTAGGCATGCCCAATGTGCGTTTCGAGGTAAACATCCAGAAGGGCGAACTGGGCAAGAACGGACAGGATGCTGTAGCCTTCCTCTTCTCGGCCAACACCTCCACCCCACTCCAACCCGTTGCACAAGTGGCCTCGGGCGGTGAGATCGCCCGTGTCATGCTGTCGCTGAAGGCTATGATTAGCGGTGCCGTGAAGTTGCCCACCATCATCTTCGACGAGATAGACACGGGCGTCAGTGGCAAGATAGCCGAGAAGATGGCCGACATCATGCAGGAGATGGGACAGACCGAACGTCAGGTCATATCCATCACTCACCTGCCCCAGATTGCCTCAAAGGGTAGCCACCACTACCGCGTGTCGAAAGAAGAGACCGCGAAGGGTACCACAAGCCTGATGCAGGAACTGACACAGGACGAGCGCATCAGTGAGATTGCACAAATGCTGAGTGGCAGCGATGTTTCAGAAGCTGCTATCGCTAACGCGAAACAACTTTTGAAATTGAGAAAATGAGAAATTTTGGAAATTGAGAAATTTTGGAAATTGAGAAATTTAGGAAATGAGAAATTAAGAAATTGAGATATTATATGGAATATAAAAGTATTATTGGGAGTTTAAGAAAAGGAATGGGGGGTGTAGCTCTTCTCATTCTCTTATTTTCTCAATCTCTCAATCTTTTAGCCCAAAACTGGGCTAAAAAAGCAGCTAATGCGGTATTTACGCTCAAGACATTTGATGCCAACAATCAGTTGATTGGTAGTTCGAACGGCTTCTTCGTCAATAACAATGGCGAGGCCGTCAGCAGCTATGTGCCTTTCAAGGGTGCCCAGCGTGCCGTCATCATCGACGCCCAAGGCAAGGAATGGCCCGTGGATTGCATTATCGGAGCTAACGACATGTATGACGTGGCCAAATTCAAGGTGGACATCAAGAAGCCGCAAGCGCTGACCGTTGCCGAGGCCAAGACTGAGGAGGGGGCTACAGCATGGCTGTTGCCATACGCCGCCAAGAAAACGCCTGTATGTAAGAAGGGAGCTGTTAGCAAAGCCGAGGTGTTTCAGGATATCTATGCCTATTACACCATTGACATGCAACCTGACGAGTTGCAGACGGGTAGCCCGATACTGAACGAGCAAGGCGAGGCCATCGGTATCCTGCAACCCACCGCCGACGCCAAGGCCAAGCAGAGCCACGCCGTTAGTGCGCTGTTTGCCAGTCAGTTGCAGATGAGCGGACTGGGCATGAATGCACCAGCCATGAAGGCTACAGGCATCAAGAAAGCCCTGCCCGACGACATAGAACAGGCTCAGGTAGCCCTGTTCATGGGTGCATCGGCATTGGATTCGCTGGAATACGTCAACTTCCTGGAACGATTCATCCAGAAGTTCCCACAGAGTCCTGACGGCTACATCTATCGTGCCCGCACGCTGGCCTCGTCGCTGCGCTTTGCCGATGCCGAGAAAGATATGAGCCAGGCGCTGAAGGTGGCCGACAAGAAAGATGATGTCCACTATCAGTATGCCAACCTGATTTACCAGCACTATTTGTTGCAGGCCAACACGCCTTATGAGCCATGGTCGCTGGAGCGTGGACTGCAGGAGTCGAAGGAGGCTTACGCATTGAATGCCATGCCCGTCTATCTGCAACAGCAGGCTCAACTGCTGTACACCATGCAGAAGTACGAAGAGGCTTTCCAGCTCTATCAGCAACTGGCCCAAAGCGATATGCGTAGTGCCGACATTTTCTACGCCGCCGCACAATGCCGACTGGCGCTGAAGGACCAGGATGGTGCCATAGCCCAGATGGATAGTGCCGTCAACACGTTCGCCAAGCCTTATCTGCGTGCTGCAGCGCCCTATCTGATGGCACGTGGCCGACTGCTGGACGCAGCAGGCAAGTATCGTCTGGCCGTTAGCGACTTCAACGAGTATGAAAAGCTGATGCCCGGTCAGTTGACAGCCGAATTCTACTATCTGCGCGAACAGTCAGAGTATGCCGGCCACCTGTATCAGCAGGCCATCGACGACATCCGCAAAGCCACTGAGATGGCACCACAGGAGCCTGTTTACCAATCGGAGAAGGCAAACGTGGAACTGCGTGTAGGCATGACCGACGAAGCCATCGCCTCGGCACGTGAAGCCGTCCGACTGGCACCCAATGAAGCCGACGGCCACCTGCTGTTAGGAATCGGACTCTGCGTAAAGGGACAGAAGAAGGAAGGCTTGGAAAGTCTGCAGAAAGCAAAAGAACTGGGCCATGAACAAGCCCAGTCCCTCATTGATAGATATTCGAAATAATTTCGGAATTCGGAATTAGAACGGTACTCCCCCCTGCTGTTCTGAGAAATTGTTATCCCCTACAAATGGCGACTCATCCCCCATCGGTTGAGCGCCATTTATTTTGCTGCCTAAAATCTCGCCGCCATTATCGTTCTGCGAACGACCGAGACGACGGTCCTCTGGATTCTCGAAGCGTGTAAACTCGCCACGGAACGTCAACAGCACGTCGCCCGTAGCACCTTTACGATGCTTGGCAATGATGATCTGCGCCATACCGCGCAGGTCGCGACCGTTGTCGTCTTGATAGATATGGTAGTATTCAGGACGGTGGACGAACAGCACCATATCGGCATCCTGCTCGATGGCTCCCGACTCACGCAGGTCGGACAGCTGCGGACGCTTGCCCTCCAAGCCCTCACGACTCTCAACGCCACGGTTCAGCTGCGACAGCGCCAGGATGGGGATATCCAACTCCTTGGCCAGTCCCTTCAGCGAACGCGAGATGACCGACACCTCCTCCTGACGCGAGGAGAAGCGCATGCCGTTGGCATTCATCAGCTGCAGGTAGTCAATCATGATAATCTTCACGCCATGCTCGCGAACCAGTCGGCGGGCCTTGGTACGCAACTCAAAAACTGAGAGGCCTGGGGTATCGTCAACGTAAAGCGGCGCACCCAGCAGGTCGTTGACGCGCTTGTCCAGACGGTCCCACTCGTCAGGCTGCAACTGACCGTTCAGAATCTTCGAACCCTGAATCTCACAGGCATTCGAGATGAGACGGTTCACCAGCTGCACATTCGACATTTCGAGCGAGAAGAAAGCCATCGGCACCTTGTAGTCGGCAGCAATGTTCTTGGCCATCGAGAGGGCAAACGACGTCTTACCCATGGCAGGACGACCAGCAATAATCACAAGGTCGCTGGGTTGCCAGCCACTGGTGATGTCGTCCAGCTTATGATAGCCCGTAGGCACACCCGTCAAGCCATCTTTGTTGGCTGCAGCCTTCTGGATGACGTCAATGGCGTTCTTGATAACGGGGTCTATCTGGGTGTAGTCCTTCTTCATGTTGCGCTGTCCCAGTTCGAACAGGCTGCCCTCGGCCTCCTGCATCAGGTCATCGACATCGATGGTCTCGTCAAAGGCCTTGGTCTCGATATTGCCGGCAAAGGAAATAAGCTGACGGGCCAGCGACTTCTGGGCAATGATACGGGCGTGGTACTCGATATTGGCCGACGAAGCCACACGACTGGAGAGTTCCGTCACATAGCCAGGACCACCGACATCCTCAAGATCGCCTTGTCTGGCCAACTGCTCGGTCACCGTCCATACATCGACTGGCGACTCGTGCAACGACAGATCCATGATGGCACGGTACACTTTCTGGTTGCGGGGCTCATAGAAGCTCTCAGGCAAGAGCATTTCGCACACCACAGCATAGGCGTCCTTGTCAATCATCAGGGCACCCAGCACGGCACGCTCTATCTCCGTAGCCTGCGGTTGTACGTGGGCATAACTATTATCGACAGGCTGCTGTCTGCGCCTGCGGTTTCCACTTGTATTATTGTTCTGTTCTGGCATAGCTTTTTCGTTTTCGGGCTACAAAATTACGAAAAAGAAAGCAAAAAGCCAAATATTATTTAAATATTGTTTTGCTGCTACTACGCAACATGTCATCAAAGCTCTTACCCCGATTGTTTTTCATGTAATGGTCTACAGCTGAAATCAAGTCGCTCTGGAACACTTCACGCTCTGTCACCTCGTTGACCACCCATTGTATCTTGCTCATGTGTAAGTCACGCCCCTTCTGTGTATTGACCAACTCAAGGGGTATGGGATAGAGACTGAGCAGATAGAAGGCCAGACAGTCTGGGACAATCATCGAACGCACCATCATGCGGCGCTGGCTGTCGCTGTAGTTCTGCTGATAGAAGGGATAATCGGAACCCAGATACTTGTCGAGACTGATGCCCAATGAGCCGTCGGCCACGACAATACTCTGGTCGAACGAGCCAATCTGCGCATAAATATGGGGAACCTCAAGGGCAGGCATCTCGTCCAGCAAGCGTTCGAAAGCCGAAGCCATATCCTCATTGATGTCGTCCATATCGGCATATTCATGCTGCACGTCAACGAGCATGCGCTGAAGGGTGGAGTCCTGGAAGAAGCGATAGAAACGGCTGTTGGTCTCAGGATCGTCAACCTTGCCGATATGCAACATATCCTCTATCAACGTGCGCGTCTGCATAGGGAAGTAGGTGTTCATCTGCTGCAGGGCAGAATAGTCGCCCGTGGTCAGGTAAAGGCTCTCAATACGGTCATAGCGGGCCACGCTGACATTGGCTGCAGCATCGTCGTCATTGGGCTTCAGCTGCCACTGGCAACCGAAACACAACAGCATCATGAAAACCAATATTCCGTATGTCTTACGCACGAGTGTTTTGAGTTAAATCGCTTATTTATGTTAAAAACCGATGCAAAATTACTAAAAAATATTTTAAAATCCAAATTTTAACCTAAAAAAGATAAAAAAAAGTGCAAAATGAGCGTCATTTCCATTATTTGTGTGAAATTTGCATGGACTAAACTACTAAAAAGTTGAATATGAAACAAACAATAGCCCTTTTGCTGCTGTCAATGATGACCACAACTGTCTCGGCCAGCCGCACACTGACCATCAACGTCAGCAATCCCATGAACATCGCTCGCGCGGATGTACCTATTATTATTAATCTGGCACCTTATGGTGAGGTGCAATCGGCACTGGTCACCCTGAACGGACAGGAGATACCTTGTCAGTTGGACGACCTCAATCAGGATGAGACCTTCGACGAGCTCTGCTTCCTGGCCAATCTTGACAAGAAGGAGAAGCAGCAGTACACGGTTACGCTGTTGGACGAAGGGGAACCGCGCACCTACCCTGCCCGCGTCTTCGCTGAGATGGTACTGAGCAATACCAAGGACAAGAAGTTGAAGAAGAACCAGCAGAACAACTACATCGAATCGCTGACGGCTCGTGGCGATGCGGCCTATACCTATAACATCCAGCACCACCATGGTGTCGATTTCGAGAGCGAACTGAACGGCATCCGCATCTATTTTGATGCGCGTCAGACGCTGGACCTCTACGGTAAATTCAAGAAGCAGTTGGAGTTGAAGGAGACGCAGTTCTATACCGACGATGACCAGAAGAAACGAGGGTATGGCGACGACGTGCTATGGGTGGGCCAGACGTTTGGTCTTGGTGCCTTCCGTGGCTGGGACGGTCAGCAGCCTACACTTGTAGAGCCTGTCAAGACGCGCACACAGCGCATCATCTCATACGGACCGCTGCGCACCATCGTCGAGGTCATCGACAAGGGATGGAAGGCTGACGCTCAGCAGGCCCCCATCAATATGACGCTGCGCTATACGCAGTATGCAGGCCACAGAGACACAGATGTCGACGTGCTGTTCAACAAGGATGTCAGCAGCTATCGCTTCTCGACGGGTATCATCAACGTCAAAGGGTCTGAGGAGTTTAGCAACAAGAAAGGACTGCGTGCCTGCTGGGGAACCGACTATCCTTCCACAGACACCGTCAAATGGAGTCGCGAAACAGTAGGACTGGCCGTGCTGGTACCACAGCAGAATATTGTCAGCGAGGAGCCTGCCAATAAGGACAATTACGTCTACGTGCTGAAGGTCAACGGTCGCCAGATGTCGTACAAGGTGACCTACACATCGGCCAACGAATCATTTGGCTACCATTCTGCCAAAGAGTGGTTTGACTACCTGAAAACGTGGTGCAAGGAGGTTGAGAAGCCTGTGGTTGTTGAAATTAAGGAAGGGCGTTAAAGGTCTTACGCCCTTTCGCATAATACTGCCAGAGTAATGAGAAGCGTCGTTGCTCTGGTATTTCTTTCTCCTGTCGCGAGGCCTGAATAGCCTCACGGTCAGCATCAAAATCGTGGCGCCAGCGTTTGAAGGCACGACGGGCCTTGAAGATGGCCTTGAAGTCGCCCCAGTTACGTTTCAGTATCAGCATCTCCCATGCTGCCAGATAGTCCAAGAACCAGCGCCAACGCATCACGTGACGCAATTCCTCTTCAGGCAGACATTTATAGAGCATCGTCAGGTTATTACGGAAGTTCAGGAAGGTCTTCATGGGATTCGACTTGGGCAACGTGCCCCCACCAACGTGGTAAATATAAGATTCAGGCAGGCAATAGAGTTTACGACCACGAATGCGCAGTCGCCAGCAGAGGTCTATTTCCTCGTTATGCGCAAAGAAACGCCCATCCAGTCCGCCGCAGTCCCAATAGTCCTTGGCGCGAATCATCAATGCGGCGCCTGTAGCCCACAGAATCTCCGTCGCATAGTCGTACTGCCCGTTGTCCTCCTCAACCGTTTCAAAAATGCGGCCACGACAGAAGGGATAGCCATAGCGGTCCAGATATCCCCCACTCGCCCCCGCATACTCGAACATATCCTTATTATATATAGAGAGTAGCTTGGGCTGGCAAGCAGCCACCTCGGGATGCACGTCCATGAACTCTATCATCGGCGTCAGCCAATGGTGCGTCACCTCGATATCCGAATTCAGCAGCAGATAATATTCGGCCTCAATCTGCTGCAACGCCTTGTTATAGCCCTCGGCAAAGCCCCAGTTCTTTTCCGACAGGATCAATTTGCACTCCGGGAACTCACGACGCAACAGGTCGATCGAGTCGTCTGTCGAAGCGTTGTCAGCTACAAAGACAGTTGCCTCGTCGCGCGAGTAGTTCAGTACCGTGGGCAGATACAGTTTGAGCATCTTAGCCCCGTTCCAGTTCAATATAACGATTGCTACCTTATCCATCTTCCATTATCAACTATCAATTATCAATTAGCGAAGCGTGAAGTGCCGTTTGGTCGTGGTTCATACCACCCAAACGGACATGAAAAAGTTGGTTGTCATATTCCGCTTTCGCATCGGCAGGCGACAGTTCTACACGGATATAGTTCTTTGTAAAGCCATGCATCGCTCTGCCTCGCGTAGCCTTTTCGAACAGCACCTCGGCCTCCGTTCCAATATAGCGTTCGTAGAAAGCGTGCGTCTTCTGGTCCGACAGGTCCAACAACCTGCGACTGCGCTCACGCTTGTCCTTGTCGCTCACCACGTAGGGAATGCTCAATGCAGATGTGCCTGGACGTTCGGAATACGGGAATACGTGCAACTGCGTCACGTCGAGTCCATTCAGGAACTCGTAAGTCTCCTCGAAACATTCTGGTGTCTCACCCCTGCAACCCACCATCACGTCGACACCGATAAAGGCGTCAGGCATCACCTCTTTGATGCGGTGAATCTTGTCTGCAAACAGTTGGCGGTCATAATGACGGTGCATCAGCTTCAAAACGGTATCGCTACCGCTCTGCAAAGGGATATGGTAGTGAGGCATAAAAGCCCGGCTCTGCGCACAGTAGTTTATCAACTCGTCGCTCAGCAGGTCGGGCTCCAAACTACTGATACGATAGCGCTGAATACCTTCAACGGCATCCAATGCCTTCACCATATCGATGAATTTCTCGCCTGTCGTCTTTCCGAAGTCACCAATGTTCACACCCGTCAGCACGATTTCCTTGCCACCCTCGCGCGCAGCTTCCTCGGCCTGTGCCACTAACGATGCAATGGTCGGATTACGACTGAAGCCACGGGCATAAGGAATAGTGCAATAGGTGCAGAAGTAGTCACAACCGTCTTGCACCTTCAGGAAATAGCGGGTGCGGTTGCCTCGTGAGCACGAAGGTGCAAAGATTTTGATATCCTTCGTCTTCACAGTCCGGTATACCGCGACATTGTCGCGGTTCACGAAACCATCTGAAAGAAACTGGATGAGATTCGCCTTCTCGTTTGACCCCAGCACCAAGTCCACGCCCTCAATCTTGCTGATCTTCTCAGGATCCAACTGCGCATAACAGCCCGTCACCACCACAAAGGCTCCAGGATTCTCGCGCACCAGACGGTGGATAGCCTGTCGGCACTTATGGTCGGCCACATCAGTCACCGAGCAAGTATTAATCAGACAGAGGTCAGCCTGCTCGTCCTTTCGAGCCGTCACCACACCCATATCACTCAACATCTTGCCAAATGTCGACGTTTCCGAGAAGTTCAACTTACATCCCAGCGTGAAATATTTCGCTTTCTTGCCTTGAAAGGCTGCCGTATCTATCATTCGTTTCCTATATATAAATATATGGTATCTTGTTTACGGGCACAAAGGTACACAAAAAAACGCACTTTACGCCATTTTTTTGCATTTATTCAGTAAAGGGTGAAAAATACACGAAATTTAACATTTCATAATTTATTGAAATTCAACCACTTGCGAAAAAGTTACAAAAACACACTAAAAAAAAACACAAAAAATGATACGTCGTATTAAAAAAATGCTTACCTTTGCAGCGTTTTAATAAACAAATGATTGTTTTACAGATTTAAAAAGCTTAGAAAAAATGAAAAAGTTAGTTTTGATGTTCGTAGCTGTTGCAGCTATTTCTTTCGCTTCTTGTGGTAACAAGACTCAGCAGGCTGAGGCCGTTGATTCTGATTCTATCGCAGTTGTTGATACCGCTGATACCGCTGCTGTTGATACAGCTGCTGTTGACAGCGCTGCTGCTCAGAAGTAATTCACGAACTCTAATTGAGAGAATCGACCGTCGGATGTGAATCCGGCGGTTTTTTGTTTGTCTAGTTTAACTAGTATAACTAGAAAAACCTGAAAAAACATTGAAAAATCCCGAGCGCTTGTGGCACTCGGGATTCAACAGTGTATAATAACTATGATTTGCTTTACAGCGGTTATTACTCTTCTACAGGAGCCTCAGCTTCCTCTACCTCAGCCTCAACTTCAGCGGGAGCCTCGACAACAGGAGCAGCCTGAAGTTTCTTCTCCTCCTCAGCGGCAGCCTTCAACTCAGCAGCGTTCTCGGCAACAACCTTAACAGGAACCTCAACGGTAACCTCCTTGTGGAAGTGAACCAGAGCTACGAAGTCACCAACCTGCTTGGCTTCCTTCATGGTGATGATCTTGCGATCAACCTCCTTACCCAGCTTCTTCAGTTCCTCAGCAACCTGATTGGCACCAACAGAACCGTAGAGCTGACCGGTAGCGCTCACCTTAGCGGCAATCTCCAAAGCAACGCCGTTCAGAGCTTCTGCCTTCTTCTCAGCGTCAGCCTTGATAGCGGCCAGCTTGTGAGCCTGCTGCTTCAGGTTCTCAGCGAGAATCTTCTTAGCCATCGGAGAAGCAATAACACCCTTACCCTGAGGAATCAGGTAGTTACGGCCATAACCCGACTTCACGTTTACGATATCGTTCTTATATCCCAGACCGATAATATCTTCTTTCAGTATAATTTCCATATCTTCTGTCCTCCTAATTTTACTTCATCATGTCAGTTACGTAGGGCAGCAGAGCAATCTGGCGGGCACGCTTAACGGCCTGAGCCACACGGCGCTGATACTTCAGAGAGGTACCGGTGATACGACGGGGCAGAATCTTACCCTGCTCGTTCAGGAACTTCTTCAGGAACTCGGGATCCTTGTAGTCGATGTACTTGATACCACTCTTCTTAAAGCGGCAGTACTTCTTCTTCTTCGTGTCGATAGAAGGAGCGTTCAAATAACGGATTTCAGTGTCTTGCTGTGCCATAGTTTAAGCCTCCTCTTTTTTACCAAGTTTGTTACGACGCTTTTCAGCATACTCAACGGCATACTTGTCAAGCTTTACTGTCTGGAAACGAATCACTTTCTCGTCACGACGGAAAGCAGTCTCCAAAGTCTTAATCACTGATGGCTCAGCCTTGAACTCTACCAGGAAATAGAAACCTGTAGATTTTTTCTCGATAGCGTAAGCCATCTTCTTCAGTCCCCAGGCCTCTTCGTTCACGATCTCAGCACCCTTATCGGTGAGGACCTTCTTGAACTTTGCGACCGTTTCCTTTGTCTGTTCATCAGACAAAACGGGAGTCAAAATGAAAACGGTTTCGTATTGATTCATACTACTTTTAATTAATAAATAAATGTTATTTTTGCAAAATGCGGGTGCAAAGGTACGAATAAGTGAGCAAAAAACCAAAAAATATAGCATTTTTTTTGTTTTTTCGAACGAAAGTGCCTTTACCAAGGGTAAAAGGTACGAAAAAATTACGAATTATGAATTACGAATTACAAATTATTTCTTATCTTTGCACAAAATTTAACGATTTTATGAAGAAATTGACTCCTTTTTTAGGCATATTACTTATAATAATAGGTACAATGGTGCTTATCGCAACACGTTTCAGCACCCTTTCAAGCCATAACTCCCTACTCTTTGTAGGCCTGCTATGTATCATTGCCGGCATCATCATGCATATCAAGAGCATTAAACAAGACAGCAAATTCTGATTATGGAGAACATCAAGATATTCACCCGTTTGATATCCAGCGAGTTGCACCTCCAGGAGCATGCGGTAGAGAATACGCTGAAATTGCTTGACGAGGGTTGTACCATTCCTTTTATCTCACGTTATCGCAAGGAGCGTACGGGTGGACTGGACGAAGTGCAGATCACGGCCATCAGCAACCGTCTGGAACAGTTGCAGGAGATAGCCAAGCGCAAGGAGACGGTGGTGAAGACCATTACCGAGCTGGAGAAGATAACGCCTGAATTGCAGAAACGCATTGACGACTGTTGGGATTCGACGACACTCGAAGACATCTACCTACCCTATCGTCCCAAGCGTCGAACACGTGCGCAAGTGGCTCGCGAACAAGGCCTTGAGCCATTGGCCACCATACTGATGATGCAGCGCGAACAAGACCCCCAACGCGCCGCCCAGCGCTTTGTGCGAGCCGGTTTAACCGTCTCGGATTGCTTGAAAGGAGCCCAAGACATCATCGCCGAACAGGTTAGCGAGGATGAGCGCTCGCGCAATCTGGTGCGAAGTGCTTTCCGTCGCGAGGCTTTCATTGAATCAAAGGTCGTGAAAGCTAAGAAAGAGACGGATGAAGCCCAGAAATACAGTGACTACTTCGAGTGGGAAGAGCCCCTGAAACGCTGTTCCAGCCACCGCCTTTTGGCCATGCGCCGTGGCGAGAGTGAAGGCATTCTACGCATTAGTATTACCATTGACGACGACGAAACCATACAGCGTTTGCAGCGTAACTACGTTCGAGGCAACGGCTCATGTCAACGTCTTGTTGCAGAGGCTGTTGAGGATGGTTACAAGCGTCTGCTATTGCCCTCGATAGAGACGGAATTCATGAACCTGAGCAAGGAGAAGGCCGACGAGGAGGCTATCCGCGTGTTTGCCGAGAACCTGCGCCAGCTGTTGCTTTCGGCACCATTGGGACAGAAGCGCGTGATGGGTATCGACCCTGGCTTCCGCACGGGTTGTAAGGTGGTATGTCTTGATGCTCAAGGCTCGTTACTACACCACGAGGCCATCTTCCCCCACCCGCCTGTGAACCATCGCATGCAGGCTACCGTTCATGTACAAGAGATGATTAAGGAGTACCAGATTGAGGCAATCGCCATCGGTAATGGTACTGCCAGTCGCGAAACGAAGGATTTCGTTGCAGAGGTGCTGACGGAACCAACACCAGCCATCTACGTGGTCAGCGAAGACGGAGCTTCCGTCTATAGTGCCTCGAAAGTGGCACGCGACGAGTTCCCTGACGAGGATGTGACAGTTCGTGGTGCCGTATCGATTGGCCGTCGACTGATGGATCCGTTGGCAGAACTCGTTAAGATTGACCCTAAGAGCATCGGTGTTGGCCAGTATCAGCACGATGTCGACCAGACAATGCTCAAGCACTCACTCGACCAAACTGTAGAGAGTTGTGTCAACCTCGTCGGTGTCAACCTCAACACAGCCTCCCAGCATCTGCTGACCTATGTCAGCGGACTGGGTCCCGTTCTAGCACAGAACATCGTGGACTATCGCAAGGCCAACGGTGCTTTCACATCACGCGCACAACTAAAGAAGGTGCCTCGCTTAGGACCTGCGGCCTACCAGCAATGTGCCGGTTTCCTGCGCATCCCCAATGCCAAGAACCCGCTCGACAATAGTGCCGTCCACCCGGAGAGTTATCATGTCGTTGAGCAGATGGCCAAAGATCAGGGTTGCTCGGTCAGCGATCTCATTAATAATAAAGGTACGCGCGAACAAATTGACATCAAGCAATACGTGACTGACGAGGTGGGACTCCCTACCCTCACAGACATCATGAAAGAGCTGGAGAAGCCTGGACGCGACCCTCGCGAACAGATAGAGGCCTTCGAGTTTGACAGCAATGTTCAGACCATCGACGACCTGCATGAAGGTATGGAACTGCCCGGCATCGTCACCAACATCACCAACTTCGGTGCCTTTGTCGATATTGGCGTCCATCAGGACGGATTGGTACATGTGTCGCAACTGGCTAACAAGTACGTCAGCGACCCCACCCAAGTAGTTCGTCTGCATCAACACGTCCGTGTCCGCGTCATTGGCGTCGACCTCCGTCGCCAGCGCATCTCACTGTCGATGAAAGAAACAAGTAATAAGAAGTAAGAATCATGAAACTATAAACAAGATGAAAAGACTATTAATATACCTACTGTTGGCCATTAGCTGTTGGTCAGCTAAAGCCCAAGACAATGTTCAACCGTTATTAACACAGTTCGATAAGAGACCTGATGTTGCCACTGCCAACAGTTTTTTCAATGAACTGTTAAAGGCTGAGTTTATCGACGAAAAGATAACTTTTGCCAATAACACGCCCGTTGATTCCCTTCAGCAGCAGGTGTGGTACTGGGCAGCTGAATGGCTTTACGACCAGCAACAATACGAACAAGCAGAGCAATATGCACTGAAGGCTCTGCCTAAGTATCATCCTTCCAACCCAGAGAAGGCCGACTGTTTGAACACGCTGGGATGCATCTACGTTCGTCTTAGCGACTTCAAACAAGCTGCCAATTACGCCAAACAGAGCGTTGAAATTGTGATGAAAGGTGGTAACGATGACGACATCTCGTCGAGTTTGAACACCTTAGCAGGCATCTACATGGCTGGTTACCAAGCCAAAGAGGCTGAACAAATCATCTTGCAGGCCCTCGAACACGCCAATCGTGTAGACAATCCAGGACGCAAGGCCATCATTCTGGGTATGGCTTCCGAAATTTATCATACCTTGGGTGACGACAGCAAGGCCTTACCTTACGCCGACCAGGCGATTGCCATCGAACAGCAACTCGGACGACAGCCAAAACTCGCTATCCGTTTGTCTCAAAAAGGTTCTGCACTTCTTGGACTTCACCGCTATAAGGAGGCTGAGGAAATATACCGACAGATACTACCCGACTTTCTACAGGTAGGCGACTACCACTCGTATGCCATAGCTCTCAACCGTTTGGGCATGTCGTTGCTCTGTCAGAAACGCCCTGCCGAAGCCATTCCCTATTATCGTCAGGCTGCCGACCTCTTTTCAAAAATGGGCGATCTCTATAACGAGATTCACGCCCACCGCGGACTTTATGAGAGCTACTGGGACATTAATCCAGATTCGGCAAAAATTGAACTCGACTACTTTGACCTACTGAAGGACTCACTCTATACCCACGCCACCGCTGATGCATTATCACGCTATAATGCTGAGTTTGGCAACGACCAGTTGGTGCAAGAGAATCAGGAGGTTCGCAGCGCCCATCGTCGCACCATCATCATCGCTTTTGTTGTGCTGTTGATTGTCATCGCCTTAGCATGGCTGATAGTTTATAATACACGTCAACGCGAAAAGCGACGTATTGAAGCGTTAATGCAGGAAATCTCACTGCTTCGTACAAAGATGGAGCATACTGAGCCTAAGGCTTCTACAGAAGAAAAGGATACGGAAGTACCTCCTACTTCTGAATCTAACGAAGGCCGTTTGTTCCTAATGCGCGTTATAGAGGTGGTCAACGACGGATTTGCCGATAGGCAATGGAGCGTAGAGGTCATCGCCTCAAAATTAAACATGAGCGTTCAGACTTTCCGTCGCCGTTTGATGGCTACTGCAGGCGAGAGTCCCAAGGCCTTTATCTCAGCAATCCAGATGGAAAAAGCAGGAAAACTCCTTACAGACCATCCCGATCTTCCCATAATAGACGTAGCTTATAAGTGTGGTTTCGAAGAGGCCAGCAGTTTCACCCACACTTTCAAGCGAATCTACGGTGTAAGCCCGTCACAATATCGAGAAAAGCGATAAAATAGAACGATTGGAAGATAATAACAAGTCGACGCCTGATAATTGGAAGATTTTATCAAGCGTCGATTTACTTTTTTGCCGTACCTTTGCATCGTCGAAAGTAATAAAACGAAATGACAAGTAAAAAAGAACAACATAACGATGCAAAAAGGTTCTCACTGGACTATCTGCAATATCTTCTGCGACAAGAAGATGTAATAGAGCGCTTGCTCGAAAAGCGAATCATCCAGTTGGAACCAGAACTCGAAAAGCTCATCGACGAGAAGATAGATTCGCGCATACGTACATTTTTAAATAATAAACAGTTATAACCCTTAAACAATTACAACAATGAAACAAAAAGAATCAATCGTAAGAATTCTGATGGCCTCAGTCATCATGTTTGGAGTACAAACCACAGCCTCAGCCCAGTTCGGTGGACTGAAGAAAATTGCCAAGAAGGCTGTAAGTGAGAAAGTCGCCCCCACCCAGGAATCTACTACTACATCGTCCGACGATGCTGTCAGCAACTATCGCAAAGATCCCAACGGACGTACACTACCGACAACCAATTCCGCCAAGGTGAAGTACATCGGTGGCGAAGAAACGCCTGAGCGCCAGAAGGTCTACGCCTATTTCTTGCTCGAAGGTCTTGAGCGTAGCAGAAACACGGCTACAGGCGATTACAGCACAACAGCAAACAACATTCTGAACTGGCTCTATCTGACCATCAGCGGACAGGGTAACAATGGCGGTGTATCACCCACCTATTGGATGAGAGAATTTGACAGCAATGCCAAGCGCATCAATACAGCCTTCGAACTCGATCAAGAACCTGCAGAGATAGCAGACCTTTTCGATGCCGAACTGCTGCGTGCCAAAGTAACTTATATGAAGCAATATATGGCCGACCAACCTCAGATGAGCGAACAAGAGCAGGCATCATGGCTGCAACAGCGTAAGGACGAACGTCAGATTGCGAAGTTCGGACTGAACTCACTCAAAGATAATGGTCAGAACGGTCAGCTAAAGCGCGACTTCGAAGCTAAAGTCAAAGCCGACTTAAAACCTACCAAGATGCTCGGAACCTATATCGTATCAGCATTCTGGCAGGGTCTCTACTTGGTCAACAAGCCCGAATTTGCCCAATATTCTTCTGTCCAGGAATTGCGCGCCAAGGCTTACTACATGAAAAATGGCAAGTATTACTATGTCAAAGGAGGCAAACGTCACGGCATTCTGAAGAGCGATGCATCTGGCAAATCCGTTGATTTTGCAGACTACAACCCCGGCTTAGAGACACCCATTGAGATTCCCGCAGAATTGGCCAAGAAGTACTTCAAATAAATAGGCAAAAATGTTATTAACAATTACGAGCTTGACATAAAAAAACAACCATTTATCTAAAAAAAAGTTTGTTTTTGCACCAACTTATCGATTTTTTTAGTAACTTTGCCCCCGAAATCATAAAAAATGAAGTGATAACCATTATTTTTATTAACAACAAAACATTAAACCATTATGAAAAAGAGACTCTTTTTAAGTATCGCAGTGATGCTTTGCGCCTATCAGGCCATCGCCACAGAAGTGATGTGTCTGAAGACCAACGCAGGGCAGTTCATTGAGGTGGTTCGCGTAAGTATGATGGTGATTCCTGACGGAGGTAGCACATTCGACATCCTCGTAAAAGACGGTGAAGGTGCAGCCAACGTACAGAGCATCAGCTTCGAGAGACACGAGTCCGACATCGACCTGAGCAAGTATTCAGGCAGTTCTTCAGGTGGACAGGCACCTGACTACTCAAAGCCATTCTTCCTGATGACCAGCACTGGTAAGTACTTCTTCATGAAGGACAAGCCGGAACTGATTGCCAAGGAAGGTAGTGACAAATTCGACGTCAAGGTGGGTACGACCACCGAGAGCGACGTGGCTAAGATTTATTTCTTCCGTGGTTCAGAAGAGGACGCTGCACAGACTGCTGGCATCGACACCCCGAAGATGACAGTTGCCGAAGAGAACCTGACGCTCATGAGTCCTATCAGCTCGCAGATGACGATTTCTGGTTGCGGCGCAGCTGTCGAGGCTGTTCTTTACGCAGCTGATGGCCGTATGGTTGGCAAGGCTCCCGTCAGCAACGGTGTTACCACCGTTTATGTAGGCCATCTGAACCGTGGCGTTTACTTCGTGAAGGTAGGCAAGAAGTCACTGAAGTTCATGAAGAAATAATCAAGTAACAAAGTAAAAACAACAATTAAAAAATAACCATTATGAAAAAGATATTTACATTAATCGCCGTGGCTACATTCGCCATGACAGCAAACGCACAGAAGTACCAGCAGTATTTCCGCATAGAGTTCAACGCGCCTATCGTCAACGACGGTACGGGCAAGACCAGTGTGGCCGCCATGGGTGACTCTTACACCTACTGCAACCCCGAGCACAACGTGAAAGTTAACGGCGACAACCACGGATGGATTCTCATCCAGGGTGGAGGCAATCTCACTGCCTACGACGAGCCTGCTGGCAATCTGACTTTCCGTCCCCAGACAGCCAACATCTCTAACAGCACGGCTTTCTTCTTGGAGAACGGCCGCTATGGTCAGGGTGGAGCCGCTGCACAGTGGAAGTATCAGCTGGAGAGCAGCACATGGGGCACTGTCATCAACAACATCACTGCTTTCAGCATTCCTGTAGAGAAAATTGAACTGATTGACTCTACCGAAACCCACGAGATCACGTATGTGGGCGACAACAAGAAGTATCGTGTTTCTGAGTTCACGTTCAATCGTCTGCCCCGTAACGTAGCTGAGCTGAAGACCCTGCTCGAGGACGAGAATGGAAACCGTGTGGCAGCTTGCAGCAACCCCTTGTTCATCGGTGCCGTTGTCTACCTCGTACTGCCCCGTCTGCTAGACTGCAGCCAGGACTGCCGCGACATGATCAACTACCTCTATGGTGTAAAGTATTCTGCACTGTCTACCACTGGTATCAGCAACAGCGACTTCCAGAACCTCTGCATCGGTTGGTTCGACAAGGACAGCAATGGCTACTACCAGCACAACAGCCTGTTCCAGCACTTTGCTGGTGCTACGCCCGGCAACCAGTACAAGCCCAACGACAAGGGTTACGGCTACGACAATGGCCCATACAAAGTACGTATCGGTTGGGATCCTTCTACGCCTCTGGTTCATTCTGGCCAGCTGAATGTCGACTTGGCCAAGCTGACCCTGTTCCCCAACCCCGATGCAACGGAGAAGGGTGACGTTGCCTTCGAGTCTGCACAGCCTCACACTGTCACGCTCCGTCCTACCAAGAAGAACGGCTACTTCGTTCACAGCGAAATCAAGAGCTACTACGCTAAGGGTAAGGACCAGCGCAACGACGACTTCTAAACAACGTTTATTGATAGTCATAAATAAAGCCTCGCAATTCGCGAGGCTTTATTATTTTCAGTCATCTGCCAGCTCATCACTCGACAGCGTCTCACGCTCCGTCTCTACAAGCTTGCCATCCTTCCATTTGTAGCGGATGATTTCCACCTCGTCGTCCAAACGCCAAGTGCTGACAATGGTCTTGTTGTCGGAGTCGATATAGGGGTCGAAGATTTCTGCAGGAGTCTTCAGATACACAAACCGGTGAGCCTTGTCGTCCCAAAGCCAAACGTCGTAGGTAACATTGCCGGAACCGTTCATAGGTCCCATCGAGACCTGAAGGTCGGGAATACCGTCGAAATTCCAGTCGTCTTCAACAATCTGACCAATGACGGTCTTACTCCATACCGTGGTGTCGAGGGGTTGTGCTTGACTATAGAACTGCTGCGTACGTCCCTTGGCATCAGTCAGATAGACCACGATAGTATCCCAACGCACCTCACCGTCGTCATTTATCGTACGCACCTCCGTACGGAAGGTATAGTCGGAACGCTGGGGAACGTAGTTCTCATCTGGTTCAACGACAGAGACGCTTGAGTCTGCTGAACTCTCGGCTTTGGCAGTTTTACTGCCACATGCCACAATCACGAGGGCGGTTAAGGCCCAAAATAACAGTTTTTTCATATATGATTTAGTTTTTAGTGAATGTCAGGGTGGTGCCTTCAGACGTGACGACAAGCGTGGCACGGCGACCAACAGGCAGGGGGAAATTACGCAGATGGCTGTGACCTACGGGGAAGTCGTAGCACACGGGAATAGCGTAGCGCTGCAAGTATTCGTGAAACATATCGTTCATGTCCGTAAAGCCCCCATCAGGATGTTTGTATTTCGTAAACTGACCTATAATGATGCCTCGAATATGGGACATCAGACCACGTAGCTCGATGTTGTGCAACATGCGATCAACCTTGGAGATGCCCTCGCCCGTGTCCTCAAGGAACAGGATGATATCGGGCAGCAACAGGGGGTCGTAATCAGAACCTGCCAACCCGTGCAGTACGGACATATTGCCTCCCACGAGGATGCCCTCGGCCCTACCCTGCTGATTAAGGACATGGGGCGGCAAATGATAGACAGGCATATCGCCCATCAACATGTGGCGCAACGCCTGACTGACGGTATCGGTACCATGATAAGTGGCAATGGCATGGCACATGGAACCATGAATACCCTGAGCACCTACAGATGCCTGGGCGGAAAGCAATGCTGTGACATCAGAGAAGCCAATGATGGGTTTGACATAACGACGTAAGGTGTCAGGCGGCAACTGGCAAAGCAGTTGGACGGCACCATCACCACCACGACTACACATCACGGCACCTACATGAGGAGCACGCAACGCCCACAGCAAATCGGACAGGCGCTCGTCGGCCGTACCCGCAAAACCACGATAGTCATCAAGGGCATGTGGCGCTACAACACACGGAAATCCCCACGACTGAAGGGTACGCACACCGCCATTGATGGTAGCTGTGTCGGTAGCACTGGAAGGCGAGATGATGGCAATGGTATCTCCTACCGAGAGTGACTGTGCGACCATAGGCAGCACAGCAACAACCATCACGAGGATATGTAGTAGCAGTCGTTTCATTTGGCTGCAAAGATAATGTAAAATGAGCAAAAGGCCAAATTTTTGAGTATAAAAAAAGAGCCGCAATCATTAAAGATGCGGCTCTTTTTATGTCGCTTACAAACGATTTCGCTTACTTAACCTTAGCAACAATAGCCTTGAAAGCCTCGGGATTGTTCAGAGCCAGGTCGGCGAGCACCTTACGGTTAATCTCGATACCAGCCTTAGCCAGCTTGCCCATGAGTGCTGAATAGCTCAGACCCTCCTGACGAGCGGCAGCGTTAATACGCTGAATCCACAGGGCACGGAATGTGCGCTTCTTGTTCTTACGATCGCGATAAGCATAGGTAAGACCCTTCTCCCAAGTGTTCTTGGCTACTGTCCAAACATTCTTGCGGGCACCAAAGTAACCGCGAGTGAGTTTCAGAATTCTTTTACGTTTTGCACGTGATGCAACGTGATTTACTGATCTTGGCATAGTTTTCTAATACTTTTAAATGTTTGACAATAGGTGAATTAACGGAGACACAACAGGTCACGAACCTGCTTCAGATTTGAGTTGTCAACGATAGTAGAACCGCAAAGGTTGCGCTTCTGCTTCTTGGTCTTCTTAGTCAGAATGTGACTGTGGTAAGCGTGGTGTCTCTTAACCTTACCTGTACCGGTGAATGAGAATCTCTTCTTGGCACCGGAATTTGTCTTTACTTTTGGCATTGTTTTTAAATATTTAAATTGTTATTAATTAGCGGCAGCTACGCATATACCGGGCGCGCCACCTGTTTTTCCTAATTGAAAATTGACAATTGAGAATTGAAAATTAATCCTCGTTCTCAGTCAACTTCTTCAGTGCATCGGCACTGATTTTGGCGTTAGCAAAGAGACCTCCGTTTGCTGGTACTTCAGCCTTCACTTCTGCCGTCTGCTGCTTGGCGCTCTCCTTGGCTTCGGCCTCAGAGGCTTCGCGGTCACGAGCTTGCTGGCTCTTCTTAGCCACACCAGCCTTCTTTGGAGTCAGATAGAGGAACATCTTCTTGCCTTCGAGCGAGGGCATGCCCTCAACCTTGCCGAATTCCTCCAAATCGTTGGCGAAACGCAACAGAAGTACTTCGCCTTGCTCCTTGAAGAGAATGGAACGTCCGCGGAAGAATACGTATGCACGTACCTTGTTACCTTCCTCCAGGAACTCCTTAGCGTGCTTGAGCTTAAACTGATAGTCGTGCTCATCGGTCTGGGGTCCGAAACGGATTTCCTTCACTTCGACCTTTACCTGCTTGGCCTTCATCTCCTTCTGGCGCTTCTTCTGCTGGTAGAGGAACTTCGAATAGTCGATGAGACGACATACAGGCGGATTGGCATTGGGCGAAATCTCGACCAAATCAACCTCTTGGTCGCGCGCCATGTCTAATGCCTGACGAATGGGAACAACGATACTGCCATCGTCGCCCACAATACGTACCTCACGAACACGAATCTGCTCGTTAATGCGGTACTGTTGCTTCATTTTGTCGTTCTTCATTAACTTTTTTGTTCGAAATCGGCTGCAAAGGTACGAATAAACGAGCAAAAAACAAAATAAATTGCCATTTATTTTTATTTACACCTCAAATATTATGCTTGTTTTGTCAATGGAATAGTGAAACTGAACGTTGAACCCTCGCCCAACGTCGATTCTACCTGAGCATCACCACCATTCTTCCGGGCAAAATCCTGACAGAGTTGCAGACCCAATCCCGAGCCTTCCTCACCACCCGTACCATAGGTTGTCTCGCCTGTACGGAAAATGGTACTAACACGCTCTGGCTCAATGCCGACACCGTGGTCACGAACGCTGATGCGAGCAAAGTCTCCCTCACGCTTGTAGAACACCTCAACAGCCTTTCCTTCGGGTGTAAACTTGACGGCATTCGACAGGAAATTACGGATAATGGTCTTAATCATGTCATTATCGGCACGAACGGTTAATTTCTCTTCAGCTGGAATATACTTCAAGTCAATCTTCTTCATCTCGGCAATCATCCTGAAGATGTCAACCACGCCAGGCACAATATCATCAAGGTCGAGATCCTGATAAACCACCGTCAGACGTCCCGTCTGGCTCTTTGTCCACTTCAACAGGTTGTCAAGCAGGTCGTGGGTTTCCTCAGATTCACGATTGGCCTTATCCAGAAGTCCAAAAATCTCCTCACCAACGACATCTTTCGATACCACATTGACTGCCAAATTAAGCACCATACGGATGCTGGCCATAGGTGAACGCAGGTCGTGAGCAATAACAGAGTACATCTTGTCACGATTGGAGATAGTACGCTTCAACTCCTCATTCTGACGGACGATGATACGTTTGGCAGCCACCAACTGAATCTGGTGCATGACACGCATGACGAGCTCCTCCTTATTAAACGGCTTGGTCAGGAAGTCGTTAGCACCCACCTGGAATCCCTTCACAAGGTCGCTGGGATTGTTAAGGGCTGTCAGGAAAATAATAGGGATTTCCTGTGTCTCAGGGTCTTTTTTCAGAATTACAGCTGTATCGAAGCCATTCAGGTCGGGCATCATGACATCAAGCAATATCAGGTCGGGATGCTCTGATTTGGCCATCTCGATACACATATTACCATTGGAAGCGGTACATACCTGGAACTTCTCATTGGTAAGTAATATCTTGAGTAACAGCACATTACTCACTACATCGTCGACAATGAGGATTTTGTAATCACTGCGGTTTATCTGCGAATCAATCGTTTCTTTCAACTCCATTTGCTACGGGTTTTAGTCATTCATTCTGCAAAAATAGCAAATAATTAGCATTCCGCCAAATATTTGCTACTTTTTTTTCATTATTCCACTGTTACCGACTTCGCTAAATTTCGTGGCTGGTCGACATCCTTACCCTTGCAAACCGCTACATGATAGCTGAGAAGCTGGAGGGGAATGGTGGCAACCAGCGGCTCCAGACATTCAAGAACATCAGGCAGTTCAATGACCTCGTCGGCTATCTTGGCAATGGTGTCGTCGCCCTTTGTCACGAGGGCTATCACCCTACCCTTTCTGGCCTTGATTTCCTGAATATTCGAGAGTACCTTCTCGTACATAGCATCGTGGGTGGCAATGACTACGACTGGCATATCACTATCAATCAAAGCGATAGGACCGTGCTTCATCTCGGCAGCGGGATAACCCTCAGCATGAATGTAAGATATTTCCTTGAGTTTCAGAGCACCTTCCAAAGCCACAGGATAAGAGTAGCCTCGACCCAGATAGAGGAAGTTGTGGGCATACGTGAAGGTGCGCGCAAGGTCGGCAACACGATCGTTAGTCTGTAACACCTCACGGATCTTATCAGGAATCTCGTTCAATCCTTTGACAATACTAAGATACTCATCACGATCGATAGTGCCACGAGCCTCGCCCAAAGCCAGAGCAATCATCGTAAGCACAGTAACCTGACCCGTAAAGGCCTTGGTAGAGGCCACACCAATCTCAGGACCTACATGGATATAGGTACCCGTATCGGTGGCACGAGGGATACTGGAACCAATGGCATTACAGATGCCATAGATAAAGGCGCCACGTTCCTTGGCCAACTGGATGGCAGCAAGGGTATCTGCCGTTTCACCACTCTGCGAGATGGCAATAACCACATCGTCCTTGGTGACAACAGGATTACGATAGCGGAACTCAGAGGCGTATTCAACCTCGACAGGAATGCGACAGAACGACTCAATGAGCTGTTTGCCTATTAATCCTGCATGCCACGACGTACCGCAAGCTACGATAACCACGCGTTTGGCATTGAGCAGCTGACGACGATAGTCAATAAGAGCCGACAGCGTAACATGGTCGCCCTCGACATTAATACGACCACGCATACAGTTGGTCAGACAGTCGGGCTGTTCAAAAATTTCCTTCAACATGAAGTGGGGATAGCCACCTTTTTCAATCTGTCCCAAGTCAATATCGACCGTCTTCACCTGCAGGTCTTGCTCCTCGCCCAGAATGCTGAGCACCTTGAGCTCCTCGCCCTGACGGATGACGGCAATATTGCCATCTTCCAGATAGACAACCTTATCGGTATACTCGATGATAGGACTGGCATCGGAACCAAGGAAAAATTCGTCCTTACCAATACCAACTACCAACGGGCTCTGCTTGCGGGCAGCAATAATCTGGGTGGGGTCGCGCTTGTCGATAATAGCAATAGCGTAGGCACCAATCACTTGATAGAGAGCCACTTGTACAGCCTCTAACAGTGATATCTGCTTTTTTACCATAATATATTCGACCAGCTGCACAAGCACCTCAGTATCGGTATCGCTCTGGAACTGCACACCCTTGTCGATAAGCTTGGCCTTGATGTCGGCATAATTCTCGATGATACCATTATGGATGATAGCCAGATTATGGCTCTGGGAATAGTGCGGGTGGGCATTGCGACTGGAAGGCTCACCATGGGTAGCCCAACGGGTATGGGCAATACCAATATGGCCCGATATATCCTTGTCACTGCAATACTCTGTCAGATTATCTACCTTCCCCTTCGTCTTATAGACGTTCAATTCATCACCCTCGTTAATCAGAGCTACGCCAGCAGAATCGTAACCACGATATTCTAAACGGCGAAGTCCCTTAATCAGAATAGGATAAGCTTCCTGCTTTCCTATATAACCTACTATTCCACACATAATCGTTATGTTTTGTCTTGTTTTCTGACTGCAAAGGTACTGTAAAGTGAGCAAACAGCCAAAAAATTTTTTTGTTTTTTTTCTACGAAGGAATTCTTTGGCCTGAAAATTTGGTTATTTATTCATTTTATACTAACTTTGCACCTATGAGAAATAAAGTATTGCTGATATATACAGGCGGAACTATCGGCATGAACCGTAATCCGCAAACAGGCGCCTTGGAGCCCTTCGATTTTGTGCACTTGCTACAGAACGTGCCAGAGTTGGAACAGTTTGATACTCAGATAGAAACGTATCAGTTCTCGCCCCCCATCGACTCCAGCGACATGTCGCCACGACTTTGGACAGACCTCAGTCACGTAATAGCTGACAACTACGACCAGTACGATGGTTTTGTAGTGCTGCACGGTACTGACACGATGGCTTATACGGCATCGGCACTGAGTTACATGCTGGAAAATCTGACGAAGCCTGTGATATTTACGGGGTCACAACTACCTATCGGACAGTTGCGTACGGACGGCAAGGAGAACCTGATAACCTCAATAGAAATTGCCTCGGCCAAGGATGAGAACGGCAGGGCGAAGGTACCTGAAGTGGGTATATACTTTAATTCGCACCTGCTGAGGGGTAATCGCACTACAAAGCAGAGTGCTGAGGAATTCAACGCTTTCGAATCATTTAACTACCCGCATCTTGTAGAGGCTGGCGTCAACATCGTCTATTACAAGGACAGAATTCTGCAACCCGATTGGGACAAGCCAATGACGCCCCATTTCCGTCTGGACAACAACGTCATTATCTTCTCGCTGTTTCCTGGCATTCGTGAAGACCTGATCCGTCACATCATTCATACGCCCAACCTGAAGGCTATCGTGATGCGCACGTTCGGATCAGGCAATGCGCCCCAAAGTCCTTGGCTACTGAAGGCATTGAAAGAAGGTACCAAAAACGGCAAGGTCATCGTCAATATCAGCCAGTGTATGCAAGGATGCGTCGAGATGAGTCGCTATGATACAGGATTCCACCTGCAAGAGGCAGGTGTGGTTAGCGGTTATGACTCAACGGTAGAGAGTGCAGTGACGAAACTGATGTTCCTACAATCGCACTATGATGACCCTGAACAGGTGCGCAATATCATGAATCGCAGCATCCGAGGGGAAATCACCATATAGCGTCAGCATCTTTCATCTTTATTTTTCATCTTTCATTTCTTTCTCAAAGAAAGAGATGCACTGACGATACAGGTGGCGACGCGTATTGCCACCATAGATGCTGTGGTTGCGATTGGTATACACCAGCTGACGGAAATCCTTATCAGCCTGTACCAATGCTTCGGTATATTCAGCGGTATTACGGAAATGTACATTGTCATCCGCCATACCGTGACACAGAAGGAGTGTTCCGTGCAGTTT
>Ga0265298_10001960_pt1 | contig 29718 bp, 36 predicted proteins | sample AusTroGonzalo_MG_3_FD_193486 | JGI IMG/M metagenome (GOLD analysis project Ga0265298, IMG submission 193486) | Bovine rumen microbial communities from tropical cattle in Woodstock, Queensland, Australia - Gonzalo_01 | ecosystem: Host-associated > Mammals > Digestive system > Stomach > Rumen ...
ATGCCTTTTATCATAATCAGTGCTCCTGTCAGTCCAGTCTGGCACTTGCAGCTTTCAGCAGGTCAATAATCGGCAGGTGCTGAGGACACACACTTTCACATTGACCACAGGCAATGCAGTCAGAGGCTCTGCCATGGCCCTGACCAATTATACCGCCGTAAAACGCTTTGGGCCGGAATTCTTCATGATACAGATCCATGGTGTTAACCGCCCTGAAAACATCCGGAATAGAAATATTCATCGGGCATCCGTCCGTGCAGTAACGGCAGGCAGTGCAGCCGATCTGTGGCACATTCATCATGATGGTCCTGACTTCCTCCACCAGCGCTTTTTCAGCATCTGTCAAAGGTTCGAAATGACTGAATGTGCGGATATTATCCATCATCTGTTCTTCTGAGCTCATGCCGGAAAGAATTGTCATGACTCCCGGCAGGGAACCGACAAACCGCAGCGCCCAGGAGGCGATCGAGTTGTCCGGGCGAACCGCCTTGTATTTCGCTTCCAGTTCGGGAATCAATTTCGCCAATGTACCGCCCTTCACAGGTTCCATGATGATCATCGGGATGTTTCGCCGATGAAGGATTTCATACAGTTTCCCGGAACGGACAACAGGATTCTCCCAGTCAGCATAGTTCAGCTGGATCTGAACAAACTCCACCTCCGGATGCGCGTCCAGGGTTTTCTCCAAGTATTCAGGACTGCCGTGGAAAGAAAAGCCGAAATGCCGGATTTTGCCTTCTTCTTTTTTCTGCATCGCCCAGTGATAACAGTCAAGGCGGTCATAAGTATCGCCGTTCCCGCCGTCCTCAACCGAATGCAGCAGATAGAAATCGAAAAAGTCGAGGCCGCAGCGTTCCAGCTGCTCATTGAAGATCCTGTCCCTGTCCTTTTCTTCCTTCAGGCACCAGGCAGGCAGCTTCGTAGCAACCATAAAACTGTCCCGGGGATGGCGCTTGGCCAGAGCCTCCCTGATTGCCTCTTCTGAATGTCCTCCGTGATAAACATAGGCTGTATCGAAGTAATTCATACCGGCCTGAAGATAGGCGTCTGCCATCCGGCAGACATGTTCAATGTCAATCTTACCGTCCTTTTCCGGAAGTCTCATCAGGCCGAATCCTAATTTCGGCATTTGATTCAGATCAATGCCCATATAGCAACCTCCCTTACTTATCGTTTCACCGGTTATCAAAAATCAATATTGTCTGAGTCAACAATCTCACCGCGATCCATCCGGTCAATTTTCGTCATGTCATCATCTGTCAGGATATAATCAAACACATCTGCATTTGCTTTGATTCGATCCGGTGTTACAGACTTTGGCAACGGACAGATATCATGCTGCAGGCACCACTTTATACATACCTGGGCTGTCGATTTTCCGTAACGATCAGCGATTTCCTGCAGGGTAGGATCTGAAAGTACCTTCCCCTGGCCAAGCGGTGACCATGCTTCAACAGTCAGGCCGTTTTCCTTGCAGAAAGAAACAATTTCCTGCTGCATCATACCCGGATGGAAACGAATCTGGTTGACCATAGGCTTCACTTCAGTTTCCAGCAGTGATCTCAGATGCTTAAGCTGAAAATTGGACACGCCGATAGCTCTGACTTTTCCGGCTTTGTATAGATCAGTCATCGCCCGCCAGGTATCCAGATTGATGGAATCCCAATCGCTGAACTGTTTAGAATTGGCAGGCCAGTGAATCAGATACAGATCCAGATAATCAAGTTGAAGGTCTGAAAGCGTTTTCTCAAAGGCCTTTATAGTCTTATCATAACCCCGTTCTGTATTCCAGACTTTACTGGTAATGAACAGTTCATTCCTTGGAATACCCGAGGCCTTGATACCGCGTCCGACGCTGATCTCGTTCGCATAAACTGCAGCGCAATCAATATGACGGTAACCGGCTTCAATGGCCAGCTTTACCGACTTGGACGCTATTTCTCCGTCAGGGGTCTGCCACGTTCCGTACCCTACACAGGGCAGAGAAACACCGTTTGACAATTGGAAACAATCTGTAAGCTTTTTCATTTTCTGCATCCTCCTGCATTATCGTTTTTGCTTTTTTCCAGCCACTCATTGAATTCTTTTACAGGCGGCTTCCCGGCGATATAGGAAAGCTGCGGAATATCCGGACGTTTTTCCATCAATGTTTCATACGCCGGAACAGATACTACTCCGGCTCCGCAGTGCAGAATGACCGGCACGCCGCCTGGAATTTCATCGTATCGTTCCGCCATCTGGTCGTGCGGGATATGCATGGCTCCTGTAAACCCTGCAGTCAGTTTCCAGTAGTCTGTGTTTACTTCCACAATGGCCAGTCCTTCATCGTGATGCGCTTTCATGTATTCAAGTGCATCCTCCGGAGATAAACCTCCCAGCCAGTTGGCGGTATGATCATTACCTTTCGCTGTCGGCATTGTTTTTACCTCCACGTTCTGCAGCATCGTTTCATTTTCATAGTTTTCCTTGCTGGGTGTCATTTGGACATCCACCGTCTCTGAATAATCTTTCCCCAGATCAATCTCAGCGGAGTACAGAATGCTTTCCTCCCAGTACAGGGATCCTTCGATTTTTACCGTGTATATTCCATCCGGCACATGATTTCCTTTCGCGTCTGTCAGATCCCAAACGAACCTCTGCTGACCGGACGCGGGCGTAGCGCCGCTGACAGTATCGAGTTCCTCGTCATTCATGCCTGCCGGGTCGGCAGCGGATACCCAGGAAGACAGTGACATTTCTCTTTTTTCATATCCCCGACGCTTTGCCGTAAAATCTGTCACATACAGTGTCTTTATCATTTCACCGTTCGAATTCTCGATCCAGACAGCAAACTGATTGGATGCAATCGTCGGCATACGGTTAAACACAAAAGAGATCTCAATTGAGTCGATCGCTTGCACGGCCATAGCTCCGCAAGACAGGGACAGCAACAGACAAATGATTAATACTGAGATGATCTTTTTCATATACCCTCCGCTGATTATAAGCAGGGGAAGCCCTGTGCAGCTTCCCCTGAAATCATGTTATTCAAACTGTTTTCCGATGTTCCAGGCTCCGCCAACGCTGTCACCTACAGTGCGATAGCACAGGGCAACTGTATCAAACACGACCGGGTGCACTTTCCCAAGGTCCACTTTGCCATCCGTCAGTACAGCCTCTTCCGCTTTCATGCCGACGATTTCCGCAACGACACGTGTCTCATGGAACTCTTCCTGCAATTCAATCACCCGGCATTCAATCGCCACAGGCAACTGGTCAATTACCGGAGCATTCACTTTGTCTGATTTTGTAACAGTGAAGCCGCATTTCGCAAGCTTATCCAGCACTTTATTTCCGGAGACGATCCCCACATAGTCACAGGCAGCGACCTGTTCCGCTGTGGCAAAAGCAACGGTAAACTCCTTGCTCAGCCGGATATTCTCTGTTGTTCTGTGCGGCGACAGACTGATGGAAATCTGGTTGCCGCCGATCTGTCCGCCCCACGCCGCATTCATGGCATCAGCTTCACCCTTTTCGTTGTAGGTTCCAATGATCAATACGGGATGGGGTGTGATGAATCCTTTTTCAAAGCTCTGTTTCATTTGCGTTTCCTCCTTTTATTCAACGGCTGGTGCCGGTTGATCCATTATGCTGCAACTGGTTCCGCGGTAAGACTGATCGTCTTTTCCTTTTCTTCTGTCAGCATCTTTTTCGTTCTGATGCAGTATACAGTCATCAGGAACAACGTCATAACCACCCAGGTGACAGGTTCCGTGATGCACGTACCCAGGAAACCAAAGGACGGGATAAGCCATATGGAAGCAATCAGTTTCATCACCAGTTCGATGACACTGGAAATGACAGGGGCAACTTTCTGGCCCATGCTCTGCATGCTGACCCGCATTGCCAGAAGCACTCCCAGCACCGGAAAGAAGGGGAAATGGATGTGCAGGCTCATGACGGCATTGTCCAGGATTTCCGCACTTTGGGTGCCTGTGGTGAACCGAATCATCGCATGTCCGAAAAGGTAGACGATCAGGCAGGAGAACAAGCCCCACGCGATTTCCATTCCCATGACCTTTTTCAGTGTGTCACGGATACGCTGTTTCTGCCGTGCGCCCCAGTTCTGGGCCACAAAAGTACCGGAAGCATCCATGATTGTGGCCATCGGCTGCATCAGGATATTGATGATTCTGCGGGCTGCGGTGTGCGCAGCGATAATGCCTTCTCCCAGAATATTGGTCGCACCCTGAAATACCACGGAACCCAGGGAAATAACGCTGTACATAAAGGCCATCGCGCCGCCGGTAGACAGCATTTCCTTTGCCGTTCCAGTCTCCAGTATGAAATCTTCCTTCCGGGGCATCATTTCCCGATAATTCCGATATACATAGATGCCGGTCAGGATGCCGGAAACGGCTTCCGCCACAACCGTAGCCAACGCAGCGCCGCCCACACCCATGTGGAGCACCGCCACAAAGAGCAGATCCAGGACAATGTTCAGCAGGCTGGAAAAAATCAGGAAATACAGCGGCGTTTTGCTGTTTCCGAAAGCCCGCAGGATACCGGCGAACATGTTATAACAGATCGTCGCCAGCATCCCTGAAAAAATCACAGCCATATAGCTGTATGCCTGGTCAAGGATGCTCTCGGGCGTGTTCATCAGACGCATCAGAGAAGGCAGAAAGATCAACGCAAGGACAGTCAGGACAGCAGTGATGATTCCGTCCAGCACCATCATATGGCCGATGGATTTACGAATCTTTCCCTGATTGTGGGCACCGAATGCCTGAGTGACTACCAGGGCAAACCCGCTGTTCAGTCCCCAGGCAAGGTCAATGATCAGCCCGTACAGGGAGGAGGTTGCTCCGATCGCGGCGATTGCCTGATCGCCCAGACAATATCCGGCCACCATGGTATCCACCATGGAATAAACTTGCTGAAAGATGTTTCCGATAAACAGCGGAATCGCGAATGTAAGAATCATCCTGACTGCGTTCCCCTTTGTCATATCAAGCACCACTGCTTTACGATTCGACATCATTCTCAATCTCCTTGATCAATCTGGCGGGTACCCCGCCTGCCACACAATTATCAGGCACATCTTTCGTGACTACAGCCCCGGCAGCTACAACCACATTATTCCCGATCTTCACCCCCGGCAGAATCGTCACATTGCCGCCGATCCAGACGTCGTTCCCAATAGTGACCGGTTTCGCGATTCCCAGGTGCTTTCTCCGCCCCATGGGGGACAGCGGATGGCCGACGGTCGTGATCAGCGTGTTCGGACCGATCATCACATTGTCTCCGATGAAGATTTCCCGGATATCCAGCATCGTGATGTTATAGTTGCCTGTGAAGTTGTTCCCGATATGGATGTTCTTACCGTTATCACAGTTGAAGGTTTTCGCAATCCAGACATGCTCACCCATGCTACCGAGGTGTTCCCGGAGATCTGCACGCTGCCCGGCAAAGTCCAGAGGATCAAGGGCGTTAAACTGCTGGCACCAGATTATGGCCTGTTCCTTCAGGGCATCCACTTCTTCATCATCGTAGCAGTATTCCAGGCCTGCTTTCAGTTTTTCCAGTTCGGTCATTGGAGGTCCTCCTTCGGCTGTTATCGGTCGTTCGATTCCTGTTGGCATGCTTATCATAGCAGAAAAGCAGCATCAATCTTATATATAAATTTTAAAACTTATATATTAATGTTGTTCTTTTCTCCGGATCGCATTATACTGGTTCCGTGAAGTACCCTAATGCTAAATCCAGGAGATAAAAGCATGGCTGTGAATCAGAAGATTGCGGAAGCACTGAAACGTATATCATTTGAGCATCGTGAGGCAGACTATCATCACCATACCTATGATGAAGACATGTTTCAATACGAGCTGATCAGGAATGGAGACATGAAAGCACTGGAAGTCGGCAAACGGATGTTCGAAGGTCCGACGACCGGCCATCTGTCAGATGATCCTGTAAAGAACTATCAGTTTCTGTTTGTCGCGTCCATCACGCTGGCATGCCGCTTTTGCATCGAAGGAGGAATGCCGACTGAAGAGGCGTTCAATCTGAGTGATCTGTATATCCGGCAGATGGAAAAATGCAGCACCGTCGCCGAAATCTTTGTGCTGCATGATGTGATGTTCCGTGATTATACAACGCGGATGCAGGCAATCCGAAGAAAAGATGCCTTTTCCCGACCTGTCAACCATTGCATAGATTATATTGATAGTCATCTGCAGGAACCGTTGACAGTTCGCATTCTCTCACAAGAATTGGGAATATCTGAATCGCATCTTTCAACGGTCTTCAGGAAAGAAATCGGTATCGCTGTGTCGGAATATATTCGACGTATGCGGATTGATACGGCAAAAAACCTCCTGCAGTATACGGATTTCTCCTGCCTGGAAATCGCTGAGTACCTGTGTTTTTCCTCAGATTGTCATTTTTCACAGGTGTTCAGCAAATATACAGGGCAGACACCTAGAGAATACAGAAAACTCAATTATCAAAAGCACTGGAAATCAAGTAATCGAGTCTAGGACTTGATGTCACATGAAAAGATAAATTCAAAGTTGCAAGTATCATACCATAGAAAGCCAAAAAGATAAATTCTGCGGAGTCCGAACAATGAACTCTGCAAGGCGATATATTTGACCGGAGTATTGTGTTTTTGAAGGTCATGACAATAAAACACATTCCCGAAAAGGCGTTTGACGGTCAATATCCTGCTAGTTTTTGTTGGGCGTGTGCCTTGGCGTTCGTCTGAGATCGTCAAAGCCTTGTGGAACAAGGATGGCGGGCGCTTTACTGTTCGTCTGAGTTTGCATTTTTCCACCTGAAACCGCCTGAAAAAGGGGTGTCATATTTGCAAGATGTTTGCAAATCCAACAAAGGCGGTAGGACTTTGAGACCCATCTACCGCTTTTTGTTTGCAAACGGCCCAGCCGCATATCAGCGATTAGGAGCAGCTTCTGTAACGTTCATATCACTCTGGCAATCTACTGATACTGCACACGCGGGATCGCCCACAACTGCATCCGTATGCTCGCCGCCGCCTACGATGTTTCCAGAAACAGAGCATTCATGGATTTCGAAGGAGGACATCACATCGCTGCCTTCCATCATTTCCTTGCCTCCACCGATCAGGCCACCGACAGCGGTCGTTGTGTTGGAAACAGTGATCGAAACATTATCCACAGTGCATCCGGAAATCTGAGCCGGTGAAGATGGATCATATGTCCCACCAAAACCAACAAGTCCACCTACAAGACGATTTCCTTCGCCGGATATAATGATGGAAGTGCCGCTCACTTTGCACCCTGTGATTTCGGGAGCTCCCCAGGGAGCACCGCAGATTGCACCGAAACCCCATGTAGCATTTCCTTCAGCCGTGATGCTTCCTCCAACAGCTTCACAGTTGGCAATGGAACTCATTGTAGTGCCACCTGCAATAAGGCCCGCACATGCTCCGTCATCGCCCATAACAATTATATCAGCTGTGGCTGAACAATTGGAGATCAGATCAAAACCTGTTCCAACAATGCCGCCGATGCCTTGGGATCCGCTGAGCTTGTTTTCTCCCTTCAGCGTGATATCGGAAACTTTGCAGTTCATAAACTGAAGGCCGACTGCGCCGCCAACCAGATAGAAACCGGAGACATCAATGTTTTCCAGCACGAAATTACCGATGTGGGCTTCACCGTTTTCAGTTCCTGTTGCACAGCCAAACAGGCCTGCGCCCATGGGAGAAGCAGCGGATACCTTAAGATTGGAAATGGTATGACCTGCCCCATCAAAGGTGCCTGTGAAGGCATAATCCGGATGAGGAATCTCCGCGTCTTCCGGCGCATCAGACAGGGACTGGAATGCGCCGATTGGCTCCCAGTTTTCATAACCGGACAGATCAATATCCGTTATAAGAATATAATGTCCAGCCAGATTCTCACGGATCAGATTCAATTGATCCGCAGAGGCAATCTGCCAGGGATCTTCCTTTGTGCCGCTTCCACCGGCAAAGCTGCTGTCCGCAACAGCGGTCACGGTCAGCATCATGATGAATACCATTACAATGCAGAATAGTTTTTTCACGAATAGCATCCTCCTCGTCTGTGTGATGCTATCAGTTTACTCTACGAGTTAGTATTATATAACCCCAAAAACGATCATTCAATACCTAAAAACGGTCAAATTTCAGAGACGAGCATCTGCCTGTCAGTTGCGCAACCTGTATTCACCAGGCAAAATTCCGAAGTACTTTCGGAAATCAGATGAAAACTGACATGGTTTTGCATATCCGACCACATCGGACACCTCTCTTACAGAGATTTCATTATTCAGCAGAAGCTCAGCGCCTTTCCGAAGACGCGCTCCTATCACATAAGCGTGTAATGAAACTCCGTAAACCTGTCGAAAGCATCGCGTGAGCTTTGAAACGCTCATGCAGTACTCACCTGCCAGGGTAGCAATATCCGGTATGGTTGCCGGTTCCTCTTCTATTCTCTTTCCAAGTGCACGGATCGCTTTCATGTCATCCTGATGCATCTGACGCTTCTTATTCGATTCACACAATGTGGCCTGCAGACAAAGCGACAGATTTTCCAACAGACGGGCTTCCAGTCGCATCATTTCAAACCCACTATGAATGAGTTCCAGTGGACCAATACTGTAAAGGTTTTTCTGAATTGCATCTGAAATGGCGAAACGTCTTCCCGGCAATAGTTCAGTGACTATATCCGGATCGGGAAGATAGTTGCCAATGATCTCCGCGAACTGACATACCGGCACGGATACTGACAAAAAAGAGAACGGGGAATTGCACTGATAGTACATTTTTTCCACAGAACCATCCGAAAGGCAAAAACATGCTTCATTATGATCCAAGCGCATTGGGCCGTTTCCTGTGGTCCATTCCACACCCTCTCCGGAACAAAAAAGAATCCGCATGTCATTTGCGACATTCCCTTCAACAAGGGTATCCCTGTTAAACTCCATATCCCATGATGAGAGAGAGAAGGAGTTCGTGTCCAAGCGTGTTATCCGTCCCTTTCCGGACTCTTCCGGAAAATCTACAGTCAATGCCGGAGTTTCCCGGATTTGCTGATACAGATATAACAGATCCTGACTCATAATCGTGATTCCTTTTTTAAGCGTTTTTTCTCACTACATGAAAATTACAGCAGTCGTCACCTGTGCCAAGTGTCTTTGATCGAATCAGTTTTCCACCTTTGTATTCTATTGTGGGGTAGTCCATTACACACATATGCGGCATCAGGAACATCAGGTTTTCCTGTTGGGCGATCTTGCATACGCCGCATTCCCGATGTGTCACATAGTATTCCGGTACTGACAGATCATAGGAGAAATCGAAAACCCAGTCCATGGGATACTGCTTTTTCTTTGACCGTGCAGCGCCTCTTACGTATTTATCAATCTCTTTCTGGTCAAAGCAGTTCTTGCCTTTGTAGTATTTCTTCATCGTGTCGCATTTACAGACAGCATCGATCATTCCATCAAATACTTCCATGGTAATATGTTCCGGATCAGCTTTATAATAGGCAAATCCATAGCAGGCCAGGTACATAACCGGCGCGAACATATTATCCTTCATCGAGCCAACGGAAGGTGTCCTGGCAACCATGGCTTTGTATTCCGCAAGATGCTTCTTCTTAAACCCGCGGATATCCATCTGCGGAATCGCTTTTGAGGTGTATTCATAAACGGTCTTTCCAAACATCGCTGAAAACAGTCTTCCCATGAATCCGTATTTCATTTGCGGTTTTCCTCCTTCATCGTGATTGCAGACATTCTTTTTTTTATGTCTTCTGCAAAGTCTGCAGCAAACACAGACGCATACTGTCCGTGCATCATTCCGTCAATCTTACGAAACTGAACACCCGGTATATGCTTCTGAACATATTGGATATCCAGCTTTCGGTCTTTTTCTTCACGGCTCCCGTACCAGTACTCAATCGAAGTTTCTAATGCCGGAAACGTGGCTGGCATGGAATAATTATCCGTAGAATCATATACGTGCCAGATTGTTCTCGGTGTCATGTGACGAAGCACCTGATGCATGCGATCAAGTCCTTCCTGCGTATACTCCTTTGCGGGGAAGGCCAATGACAAAGCCCATTTACTGTGTTTGCCCCACTCCATCATCAGGAAATCCTTCACCAGGATCAGACGTGTGGCAATCCACGGCATTTCATACGGTGTGATTCCCGCATCAATGACAGCGTGTTCGATCGAAAGCCTGTTATCTGCCAGTATGCGGATAGCGATTCCGCCGCCCATGGAAAGGCCGTACAGTAAATCAACTGATGAACGCCCCATTTCAATCAGGCCAGTCTCAATCTCGTCGGCAATCTGTTCTATGGAAGTGAATTCCTCTGTTGTTTTGGGATCATGGCCAGGAACGGAAACCAGCACGACACAGTATTTCTCCTTGAGGATTTCCGCTGAATTCATCAGCATATCCCAAGACATTCCTGTACCGTGAATCATGACAATGATCATGTCGTGTTCTTCTCCCAGTACATGCAGGCAGGTATCCATCTGATCAAACCTTTCTCACACAGAAATCATTCGGAATGCCATCTGGCCGCATATTACACAATCCCGGCAGAAACATAGTTTTCTATCGCTTCAGCAGCCTGTTCAATCCCGTTCTCTTGCCTGATCTTCCCGGCAACATCTTTCGCGGGCGCGTCATACCTGCCGCTCAGGAGATCGGCAAGCGCTTCCCGAATCTCCTGGACTGTACAAAGCCGCTTCCGGATATAAAGCGGCTTCGGACCAAGATTCAGCCTGTGATCCATCCGCCCGTAGAAATACTGGTCCAATGCCAGCGCAATGATCATGGTCGGTAATCCTGCCTGAAGGCCCATGCCGTTTGTCGTGTTCCCTCCGTGGTGTACGACAGCCCTTACCTTGTCAAAGATATATGGGTACGGAACAGTGCCAATAAAGTACAACTGATCCGTATTGACTCTTTCCTTCTCCGGGATCTGAAATGCCTGGACGATTGCACGGATTCCGGATTGCTTCAGGGCTTCAAGCATCAGAAGCTGGAGCTTCGCAAGCTCTGGAGATTCCGCTTTCCCAAACGCCACAAAGATCGGTTTTTCTCCCTTGGCAAGGAATTCCGTTAATTCTTCCGGTTCCTGGTAATCCGCGGACGATTCTTCCGGATGGTACCAGTATCCCGTAATATGAATATGATCACCCCATGCCGGATCGGGAGGCATCAGCTGCGGGCTGGTCGGGTAAAATGTCAGGACTTTTCTGCCCTTCAGTTCCGTATAGGTACTGTTTATTCTCCACTTTGGCAATCCGACCGATTTTCTCCATTTGTTCAGAGCGATCATGGTCATCAGGTTCATTCCGGCCGGGAGTATCCCATAGCTCTTCAGGACTTTTTCCGAATCGTAATCGTCGGTATACAGGGAATACTGCCTTGTCGGGTCCATGGGACTATAGAAAACCCTGGCGCATGGTATGCCCAGATACTCCGCGGCATGCCTGGCAAAAGCGGCGCAGGTTCCATACATAACCAGATCCGACCCTTTGACCGCAACCAGCGTCTGTTCCATAAAAGCTGGGTTTTCCTTTTTCAACCTGAACATCCCTCTGGCGAAATCAAGGCTTGTCCTGTAATCTGTGACAAGATACTTCATAACATGATCGGCGTCAGTGTCCAGCTTACAAAACTGTATCCCCTTGCTTTCCGCCAACTGCCGGAAAGCTTTGGATGTCAGAATCCGGAACTGATGCCCGCGCCTGATCATTTCTTCACCGAGTTCAACCAACGGATTGATGTCACCCCTGGTTCCGACAGCGACTGCTGTGATAATCATTTTCTCCTCCGATTGTTTCCTCAGAGCGTTTTTCTGCTTCTTACTGCGGGTTTTTCAATTGATCCGGAACAATCCAGTAATCACACATAGGTCCTCCCGTTGCAAGGGTATATTCCCGAATCAACTTCCCATGGGACGCCTCAGTCAACAGATGATCCAGTTCACAACAAACCGGCAGGATCTCGATAAAGCCATGCTTTCTGGCGAATGTATTCAGCGGGCACCTTGTGAAGTAATAAAAGCTGCCATCCCTATGTCGGGATTCGTCAAAATTGAAGTCCCAGGATTTATCCTTGTACTGCGGATGCGCATCTGCCCAGGCCTGCATCCGATGGAACTTCTCTTTCGCTGCCTCAACGCCTCTAGGCTGGTTCAAATCATTTTCGCCAATGAATTTTCTAACGATTGATTTCGTCATAAAATTACGGATCACTTTCCGGTAGCTATCCGGATCAATGGCGCCGTCAGCAGCTTTCCAGATTGCCATTAAAACAAAGGCCATGTATATGTTTCCGGCCATGGGATTATCTGCGCCAATATCATCAACTTTTGCAAGCATATCACGGTATATTCCAGGCGCTTTCTTCAGCGCTTCACTCGTGACATCTTTTCCGTATTGCTCGTTCAAATATTTCCGCATAAATATTGGGAAAAGTTTAATAAAAGTCCCCTTGTATTTCATCATAACCGTCTTCCTCCTATGCTTTATACTGCAGTTCGGATGTGCCTTACCTTACCAAATCAAAACGACCAGACCGGCGACAACTGCCGCGCCGACGATCCAGATCAGTGTTAAAATCATTCGTTTTTTGAAAACCTGTTTCCAGGTCTGAACAAAAGGAATGTCTTCCGTTCCTGGAATAATCCAGAGCTTGCTGTGTCCGACCCAAAGCCGGTCGATCACGATACCGTCAAACCAGTTCATGACTTCAAGAAACAGAAGCGCCTGAAAATATGCCGGCCAGAAATCACGAATACCATTCCACAACCCGATGATCAACAGCAGCGCACAGAGCATCACAATCATGAACGGAATCATAAATCGTTTCCTCTTTCGCGCGACTGTTTCACGATCTGTCAGGCCAAGATCATATACCCGTTCCTGAACCGGCTTCGGATAGAAATACAATGCGTTCAGCGCGTCATTCCGGACAGCAAGTTTCACCATCAGTGCAAACAACGCGCAGAACAGAATCAGCTGCAATATGATCACGGTTATTTCGCCTTCTTTCTTCCGAGCATCAGGATCAAAAACCAGATCAGCATGCTTTCGCTCATCAGCCCGTTGGTGAAACCCAGACGGAAAGCGCTTTCCGGCATGAGCCCGGTAACCGCTTTCAGAATACCAAAGATGATCAGAACGTTTGTACAGGCCATGATCCTTGGGAAAACCGTTTTCCCTGCGATCTGCAGATATCCCCAGTAGAGGAACACCGGCAGCATCAGGATCTCACTGACCGGAACCATCCAGGCCAGCTGACGGTATAATCCTTCACAGACGACAATTGCTTCGTCGGCATAACCGTTTGCATTCATCCAGGTGAACAGAGACAGAATCATCACATAAAACAAGTGAAGCGCAATCCACGGCGTAAGGCCAAAAGCGTTCAGATAGTGATAGACCTTTTTGGCTTTCCCGTCTGTTATGAAGCCCTGAACAGCAAACAGGGCGATCCCATACAGGATAATTCCCGGAAAGGCCAATGCCATTGCCAGGGTATAACGCCATTGCGGTATGGCGGCTGCACCTTCTGTCAGCCAGGACACAGTTCCCTGGTATGCCGGATTGCCATAAATCATCAGCCAGTCTCCGCCACCATAGCACAGGCAGCCGAGCATGCCGCAAATCAAAGCAATCCGGATCTTTTTCTCAGTATTCATATTCAGCCTCCGATCTTCAGCGTGATCCATGCCAGCAATGCGCTGACAAACGGGAAAGCCATCAGACGAATCACCTGATTCTTTGTGTTGAAACTGCGGTCATTCCAGCTTTTGCAGGTTTTTGTCTCCGGGTAGAACCGTACATAATACTTTCTGGTGATAACGATATACTGATCCTGCATCAGGATATCGAACAGCTTATAGCCATAGAAGAAAAGCATGTATCTTCCGAAAAGAAGCCAGAAACCATAGCCGCGCCGCAGACCATCCGCGCCAAGAAACCAAATGGCAGCAAGATAGATTCCGATCGCAACTGCCGTCAGCAAATATCCGATCATACGTTTGCCCACAGGCGGATCAGGGTGATCCTTTGCCGCTTCCCGGATATCACCTGGCAAAAAACTCATAAACGCCTTCGTCGCCGCAAAGGATGGGATTACCAGAATGAACCCCAGCGAAAGGGCACAGACAACAGCCAGAATAATCAGGGTTGTGATCATAACAGAATTCCTTTCGTGTGCTTCAGATCAGGAACAGCAGGCCGAGGAACATGATTGCACCGGCCCAATTGCCTGAGCCTCCGATGTGCGTGGGGAACAGTATCAGCATCAACGGCACAACATTGAAAACGCAAGCCCATGCAGGCAACGATGTCCATCCGGAAACGACCGCAACGAACATTGGGGCACCAATGAGCAGGAATCCGAGATAGCACACAAACATCGTAACAGATGTTTTTTTGAACAGTTCCACAATGATCTGCCTTGCTTTCTCTGTCCTGTCCAGCTTGACATACAGCCATTCCGGTATTCCGCAAAGGATATGATGCGCCATTCCGAAGGTAACCACCATTCCGGTTCCAATGAGCATCAGGATGGCGCAAACCTCGGAGTACTGTTTCATCCATCGGCATAAGGCAATATACCCAAAGAAGAACAGGAACATCGCCAGGCATCCCAACATCATGGACAACAGCGGTTTTTTCAGCGACAATCCTTTGAATGCCGCGGACAGTTTCTCATTATACTTCATATCTTCAAAACGGAATTTTCCGCCCGGAAGATAAGTCAGCAGGCAATCGGTATATCCGCAGAGCAGATGCCCGGCAATAGCAATCAGGAACATAACCTTTATATCAGGCATGGAAACACTCTCACTTTCATCCAAATATACTGGCGATTCCGGCAACGGCCAGTCCGGCGATCGGGCAGACAATGAATGTCCACATCAGTCCGTGCTCCGGAATAGCCAGCGTCTTCAGCCATTCTTTCCGTTCCCAGGCCTTGCAGTTTTCCGCGCCTTTGATCATATGCCGGACTCTCGGCGGAAGCCAGCAGTCAAGGATCAGGAAATCGGTAATGCTCACCAGCGTCATCTCCGCATAGCCTGTCCAGAACAGATTCCAGAAGCCGGATATGCCCGCAAGATGGGAACTGATACCCCACCAGATGAACAGCACCAGATACAGCGGATAGAGAATCAGACTGACCGTCCGGACATCCTTCCTGTCCACATAAGGCGCAGCCGCTTGCTTGATTTCCTTCGGAAACATGGTGCTGTATGCCTGCGGCACCAGCAGGAATCCCAGAATCGCCACTGCGTTAAAAAGCAAAGATCCCATCAATCCATCCAGAATCAATCTTGCCCAGTTCATTTTCATGCTCCTTCTATGCTGAAATATAGTCTTTGAAGTGCCTGTAGCCTTCCTGCGCGTCCTTGACGAACGGCGTCATGGCATAGCTGTGGTACATTCCTTCGCCGACCTCCAACGTCACATGTGTCCCGAATTCTTCCAGGCGTTTTTTGATCGACTGCGCCCCGGCAAGGAATACTTCCTCCCCGCCGAAGCTGAGGTAAACATCTTTGAGCCCGGTATAATCACCGAGCTGCAAGTGCTTCATATAGGCCGGTACTTCTTTGCCTCCCGTCATACCGTCCCATACGTTATCAATGGCTTTTATGCTCATGATCACATCGGTCTTTTCCTGTTTCACGGCAAGCGCTTTCTCTTCTTCCGTCAAAAGCAGCGTTCCGGGAGATCCCGCGTAGATTTTTCCCGGCAGTGGCAATCCTTCACCTTTTTCGTTGATATAGGAGATCTGGCCTAAGGCCAGATTTCCTCCGGAAGAGCCGCCCATCAGGCAGATGTTTTCTGCCGTGTAGTCTTCCAAAGTTTTCTTGTACAGCTGATACAGCATTTCATAGACATCCGGAAGCGTTGCTCCGGTAAAAACAATCGGATAATACGGCAAAAGCATATCCAGTCCGCAATCCTTGGCTAATTGCGCAACTTCCTTTGCCTGACCGGGCTGAGGATACTTCAGCATTCCTCCGCCAACCAGATAGATTCCGATCCTGTCGGATGCTTTTTTGTGCTGATAAACCAGAACCGTTGCACCGATAATCTTATCCTGGCTGATATTCAGATCCGGATCTGTCAGCTCCGGGATGTTTTCTCCTTTATAGGCTTTGCGGAAAAGCTTCTGGGCCTTCTCCTTCGGCGCGGCCATGATCCTTTTGGCAGGGAGCAGTCTGACCACTCTCAGCAGGAATCTGTATTTCAAACTCTTTTTCATATTCCTTTATTCTCCGGTCTCGTTCACATGAGGTTTGCTTTCCACCTTTATCTCCGGCATAACTCTTCTGAACAACAAAGATGCCATACCCACACCCGCAGCACCAAGGAAAATCGGCAACCACACCCACGTGGCATCATTCAGCAATCCGAAAAGCATTTCACCGGCAGCTATTGAAGCGATACTGACCATACGGAGCGTAGCAGATACGCGGCCAAGGACGTTTTTTTCCACGCCGGTTTGCAGCATAATGGATGATGTCATTTGCATCGGCATTGCCGCAGCAATGGTTAAACAGTCCAGCATCGTGATCAACACAACGGAGATAAATACAGGCATAATCTGATAAACTCCCAGCACAGCACATATACCTATCAGCAAAATCCCAATTGAAATGACAAGCGTCGCAGTAAAAAAAACTTTGTTCGCGGGGTGCTTTCTGACTAATGGAACCGCAAATAGTGGAACAATCATGCTGACAGCTGACGTCACAGAGCAATACAGGCTGTAAATCCAGGTGTCTACAGCGTAAGTCTGTCTCAGCAGATATGCGACGCTGACAGAGAAGGTTGCTCCAAAGAAGGCATTAGCCAGCGGCAGCACCTTAATAAAATTGCGCAGAAACGGATCATTACGAATACAGTGAACACCATCCGTAAAGTCTTTCCAGACAGATGCTTTCTGAGCTTTCTTTGTGTGTTCCACCTCATACTTTGGGTGAATCATGATTTGCAACAGGAACGACAACAGATTCAATCCTGCTATTACAGCAAAGGCAACGGCAATTGAAAGATGATCATATATCAATGCTGCGGCCAGAGGTGCGACAACCTGAACAATCCCATCGTCAACCTTGGAAATAGAAATTGCGTCTTTTAGCCTGTCCTGCGGAACAAGCTCCGGCAAGATTGCGGCTTCACACCCGCCATAGAATATTTCTCCAGTCTCCAAAACGATAACCAGAAGGTAGATCAGCACAATGCCAATTGTCAGGGTTTGCCCTAAAAGGCAATAAACTCCCAGTACCACTGCTTCTCCCAGCAGGATCAGCGACATCATGCGGATCTTCCTCACTCTGTCAGCCAGAACGCCTGCCAGCGGAGTCAGCAGAATACGTGGAAAAATAATGATGGAAAGCATGGACGCAAACAGCGTTGCCGAACCGGTTAAATCCAGTACATAAAGCGATAGTACGTATTGCAGGATATTGCTTGCGCCCATTCCCAGAGAGGAGGCAACCCAGAATAACCAGTAGTCTTTGTTCAGGCCTCTGCAGCTTTTCATACTCGACTCCTCAAATGATCATATTCTGTGGGATATGCTGTTTCCATACTGCTCTCTGATTGTGTTCCAGGAGGGCATGGCTTTTTTCAGTTCGTTCCAGTTGGACATCGGATAATCCGGCGCTTTCGCGATGATTTCTTCAAATGCTTTGTCAAGCATTTCCATCTCTTCCCAGGCATTCCGGCAGTGCGCGCAGGCAATCAGATCACCCATTTCCGTCTTGGACATCAGGAAATAAACAAACTGCATCAACACGCCTTTGACTCCCGGTTCATAATACTTTTCATCTTCCGCCGGAAGGATCGTGATTCCCTGGGACGCAAGCATCCCATAGGCTTCTTTTGTTGCCAGCCGCATCTGTTTGCGTTGCTTTGCTTTCGCGGGACGGAGATCTCCGTTGCAGGCATAGGCGAGATAACAGATCGGCAGGACTGCCGCCAGGTGGCAGATCAGGTATGCTTCCATATCCGGCTGCCAGCGGAGCCTGTAGCCGCTTCCACTGAAGACGGTTTCCAGTTTTTTCTGTACCGTTTCATCCGGCGTCGCATGCAGTCCGCCGATATCCATGTTGCCGGTGCCGAGCCGCTCACAGATCAACATCCCATTCTCCTGATCCCGCTTCCCGGCCGTCGCCTGGAAGGCGAAGAGGACTTCTTTCGGACAGACCGTCTTTTCCAGAATGGTTTGCTGCATTTTCGCCGGACTCATATTGTTACCGACCATGACGACCAAAGGAGCGTGAACGGCCGCAAGCGGTTCCAGAATCGCGCCTATTTTGTTGTACGGCATTACAGCAAACACAACGTCGTATATCTGGTCATCAGTGATCGTCTCAATCACAGCCGGATGATCCAGCGTCTCTTTATGTTGCAGATGGTGCCTGATCCGCAGCCCGTTCTTTTTCAGCTGTTCTTTCCATTTTCCCCGGGCCAGCATCGTCACGTCATTTCCGGCTGTGCAAAGCACATGCGCCAGATAGCTCCCGATGACGCCGGAACCGTATACCAGTACTTTCACCTTGATTCCTTCTTTCGATACCCTTTATACAGCAGTCCCGCGAACAGTCCGCAGAGGACAGCGCCTGCCAGCATCCAGAGCGGAAGGCTGCCGTTCGCGTTTTGAATGATTCCGAACACCGCGACCGGAATTCCCACAATACCTCCAAGGGTCAGCGCGCCGAAGCCACGAAGCACCCGCTTTTTTGGAAGCACGCGGTCCAACTTCGCGATCCGCTCGCTGATGATCTCAATGATTCCGATGATCATCAGAATTGCCGGCAGCAAGGTCAGAACCGAAAACACGGTGATTCCCTGCGCCAGGCACTTCCAGGTGCAGATCAACCAGATGATCCATCCGGCATTACCGGGAAGATCACAGGCCCACCACTGTGCGGTGGAGATTTTGGTTTCGTACAGGTCATTCATGGCACTACTCCTTTTGTACGCGTTTTGTCATCCAAAGCAATCCGCCCATTGTCCAGAGATTGCCGACACTGATCCATGCAGTTGCCAGTGCGTTCGTGATTTCGTAATCACCGATTACTTTCATAACAACTGCCCAAAGAAGCCCGAACAGGATTGAGAATATCCAGCACCAGCGTGGCAGAGGTGTGTGCCCGGCATGAAAGGCTTTAATCTGGACAATCGCTGTAAGAAGAAAGAAAACAACAAATATGATCGTGGCAGGCATTAAAAACCAGCCTATCCAGCGCAGCGCTTCCTGGGAAACCGTTGCTGGATTGTCTGCATAGAAGTGTTTTACAAGATAAACAGCCATGCAGCACGGCACATGAACGCCGCAGCCTCCGAAAGCCAGACAGCCAATAATCCCGGCCCGATAGACATGAGCTTCTTTGAGGGAGTAAGGCCGGATCAACCGATAGATCGCGAACCAGCATAGGCTTTCAATCGGGATTCCGATAAGCCCAAGCAATGCGGAAGCGAAAATCCGGCCGTCGGAGACAGACAGATAGCGCGTGAACATCGCAGGCAGTTCAGTAACCGTCGGATCTGATATGCCCCAGCCTAGCAGCATATCGCCGGCCAAGACCATCAGCGCAGCGAGAATGCCGATTTTTAGAAGATGCCTGATCCGGTTCCAGTCCAGTGTGTTGTCAATACCAATATCATTGTAGGAAGCCATAACATCATCTCTCCTTATCGGATAACCGAAATCAAAAGTCCAACCAGGGATGCTGGGATCAGCGCGAAAACAATTCCGGGGAACAGCATTCCCTTGGCATGGAACCATTTCTGGTGATACGCCTTATCCATATGCTCCGTTCCTTCCAGACGGAAGATTTTCAGGTTGGCAAACAATACCCAGTCGATAAAGCAGGTGTCATACAAACCAATCCATACCATCAGGCCGAAAGCAAGAAGAAAACCCTGCCAGAAGGTTTTCGCTCCGACCAACAAGGCGCAAACCAGCAGGATCACAGTGAAAAGAAATATACCCAGTCCTTTTGTAAACGCTACTTTCTTCGATTTGATTGAAACATCGATCCGCTCATGGGTTTTAAAGTACTCCTCCTGAATGTCCGGCGGATAGTTGTGGATAAATGCGGGATTGCTCCGGTCGGCTTTGTAAGTCGACACGAAGACAACGATCGTAAAGAGCAGTGCAAAGGCTGCCATCTCCAGGAGAATAACCAAGGTGTTCATATTCATTACACTCCTTTCGGGTTTCAGGCTCTTTTCCTGCGGATAATCTCATCATGGCAGGCGTTTCCGTCTGACAGATCCGAATGACGGATAAAAGTCACATGCCGGGTAAGATTTTCGTAGGAAGTGGTGTCTGTCATGCAGAAGATTTTGCATAATCCGCGAATCCCATAGGTTTCAAACATCTCAACATATTTGCAACCGGAAATGGAGTATTCGATTTTATCCTTTCCGGCGTTGAAATAGTCATATATAATGCTGCCGTCCTTTACGCGTTTATCATGATCCGAGATATTCCATTTCCTGGCAATCTCAAAGCTGTTCGGCAGTTTGTCGATCATGCGGATCAGGCGCTTAAAGAAGTTTCTGCGCCGGGCGAACCCATGGTTGACGGTATCGATGATTTCCTTGTCGGACAGTCCAAATCTTTTTAATTCCAGGCACATAGCAATGACCGCATAAATGTGTGTCGTGTTTGTTGTCGGATAGATGTTATGCTTCCGGAAGTTATTCGAAGCATACATTTCTCTCAGCCTGTTTTCATACACAGCCATGTTTTGATGAATATCACCAAAGCTTCCGCTGTTCAGGATCTTCCGGTAGATCTTCGCATAGCTTTTGACTGTTTTTTCAGTATCCACGGAATGACACCTCTTTTCCGTACATGCTCTTTATGACATCATCAGATGGTTTATCGCGTCCAGCACAGGCTGTTTCCAGGTATTACTGAAAAGCCAGGCCTCATGGGGCATGTCAAAGGGAATGATATCCGGATCACGGAAGTGCTGGTGATAACGCTGCTCATACTTTTCGCCCATTTTCTTTGCGTAAATGATATGAACGGTTGTGCCGTCCACATGGATATCATTTTCGAGCGGCGTGATATAGTCTGAATAAAACTCTCTGGCGACGGTTTTCGGGTGCAGGGAAGCCACGCTGTCCGCGAACTGATCCATAAAGGAGGCTGTTTCATCGGTCATCTCGATTCCGAGGGTCTTTTGCAGCAAGTTCATCAGTTTTTCCTTTTTCTTCGGGCTCTTTGCAGCGCCTTTCGTAAAATGACTGACGATTCCAGCAGCAAGTTTTGCCACCGCTTTTCCACCTTGGTCCAGATCGGAGCCACCCAAAATAGCGTGGTCAATATGGATGCGCTTCCGCTGTACGAGCAGGCCCACAAAGCTTCCGCCGAGGGAAGAACCGTATGCTCCGTCCACGTGGCCGCCGTGATGCTGCAGGATATATGCTTCGATCTTTTCCGTTACGGTGATCATATCCGTGAAGGGTTGACTGTTGTCCCCGTCAAATCCGTCATAGTTGACGCAGATCAGGTGATACCGTTCTTTCAGATCGTCTATCACCATGGCGAAATTGATTTGCCAGGTACAGGCAGTTCCGGGCAGCAACAGCATTGTTTTTCCGATTTCGAGCCCCGTCTCTTCAAACTTCATTGTATTGATCCTTCCGTTATTTGATTCCGGTGAGTATCGTTGATCCGGATAGCGCCATCCAGAGTGCTTCCGACTTCTTCATAAATAAACCGTTTGTGGTGTCGATCAGTTCCACTTTCTCATAACCCATATCCTTGAGCTTTTTGATGAACGCCTGCATGTCGCCGTATTTTGACCGTGACATGATGTCATGAATCGCAAAACATCCGCCTTTTTTCAGCGTCCGGAGCGTTTCCAGCAGATAAGCCTGTCGGTCTCCGGGGATATTGTGATACACATAATTGCTGCATACCGCGTCAAACGTTTCGTCAGCAAAATCCAGATGCGTCGCGTCTCCCTGCTGAAAAGAGATCTTTTTCACACCTTCCGCTTTGGCGTTGTTTTCACACAGCGCTTTGCTGAAGGACGCATATTCCTTTCCCCAGCGGTCAATGCCGATGACTTCGGCCTTTGGATTCCGTTTTGCTACCGCAATCGCCAGTGCGCCGCTGCCGCAGCCGACATCCAGGCACTTACCGCCTTCCGGCAGATTCACGTACTCGGCGATCCCTTCAATGATCTGTTTGGCCATCTGGCGTTTTCCGTTGTAATCAAATGCCCGGTACATCAGAATCGACCATTTGGTCAGCACGCAGAAAAGCAGCGTCAGTACCGCAAACACGACGGTCAGAATCGTTTTCAGGGTTCCGCCTGCCATCGCCAGACTGAAGACAACCAGTGCGGCAGCGCATCCCAGAAAAGCAGCCAGGAACGCGTAGATCATTCCCTTGGGCATCCAATTTTTATAATCCGGTTTCATCGTTAAGGCCTCCTTGCAATTATCATTTTTCTTTGTCACTTTCTGCAGCAGAAGCATCCGATGCCTTCAACACGGGAAACATCTGCATTGCTGTACATATTTCCGAGCCTTGCTTTCAGGCTTTTCTCTGTCTCGTAAGGCGGTGTGAAGAATCCTTTTTTCTGATAGAGATGGCTGATAAACCAGTCCGTTCTGCCGCAACCACCCTGAATATAGAAGCACCCGCAGAAGGTTCCGCCTTTTTTCAGCACACGGTACGTTTCCCTGTATGCCGCTTCTTTATCCGGAAACGCGTGAAAACCATTCAGCGAAAGCACAATATCAAAGGTTTCATCTTCAAACGGCAAGGTCCCGACATCGCCCTGCATGAAATGGATGTTGGAAATGCTTGCGTATTGCGCCTTGGCCTGAGCCGCTGACATCATGGTCTCTGAATAATCCAGGCAGGTAATATCCGCGTCCGGAAGATCCTTGTAAACCGGCATGGTCAGCACCCCGGTTCCGACAGGAACCTCAAGCAGCTTCCCTGAAAACCCATCCGGTATTCCAGAAAGTGCTCTTTCCAGATAATCCAGGTTTTTCTCCCGGTCCATATTCCAGACCATTCGGCATATTGCTTTTCCCAAAAAAGTTGAATAAGTCATCATCCCGTCGTAGAAGCTGGCATGGCCTCCTGTGAGTTTATAAGCGTTTTTAATCTGTTCTCTTCTGCCCATGATCCGCAGCTCCTTCCGTTTTACACACTTTGGGTCCGTTCCCAGCCGTCGCCCGCGTCCGTGGGATGCCGGATAAAATCAAAATCGCAGCAGTCTCCGCCCTGGCACAGGGTTTTACTGCGTTTAAAATCCGTAAACGGCAGATTTCCGTAATTGATGATATCCGAATGGCAGAACATGGCTCCCAGCTTCATCAGGTTTTGCTCCTCAAAAATGTGCTTATAAACACATTCCCGGCATTCGAAGTGGAAACGGTCTTTCGGATCTTCATCCAGATGCCACTCATATTTCCAACCCACACCGGAACCGTGACGGAATCCGAAGGGAAGGATCTTCTTCATGGCGGGCAGGAACCAGGAATGACTGGCCAATTTCTGAAACCTATCCGGCGTCAGTGCCTTCCACATTTCGGTGGAAACAATCTGAAAGGCTTCCTCTTCCGTTTTTCCATTTGCCTGTAAGGAACGATACAGGGCAATGGAAGTCAGGATCTGTGCAATATGTTTATAATTCCCCTTGTCACAGTATTGCTTTTCTTCCATCAGCAATGTGCGCATACGCTGATAGACATCCCGCTGGGTCTCTTCAGGCAGGGTGGGAAAGTAGTTCTTATATCGGCTGATGGCAACCAGCTTCTCAGGCGTATAGCTTTTCATGATGTTCTCCTGTAATGTTAGTTCATGCTAACACTAATGCAAAAGAAATATTATTCGGCTGCCTGTGCAGTTCTTTTTACGCCCGGCTTCTGCTTTTCCGGCTTAACAGCATCCTCCGGGATGGCCCAAGATTTCCCAAACCGTTCCACGCCCGGAACACGTCCGTCCTGGATATATTGATTGACCCATCGCACGGAGATGTTCCATTTGCGGGCAACTTCCTTAGCTGACAAATATCCTTTCATTTGCGCTCCTCCAATTCCGAGAGTTAGTCGTAACTTACCCATGCAATTATATGCTAACGTGGGCAGATTGCAAGCTTTTTGGGATTGTAGTCAATAATCGACAAAAAAAGACTGCCGCAGTTTCGGCGACAATCTTTCATGGTTCGCTGGAAGAGAATTATGCTTCAGCAGTTCCGGGTTCACCGGCTTCCACTGTGATACTCTGTTCCTGCATCTCCTTTTCCGCAATCAGATCCTCAATCGTTTCCTTCGTCCGCATCAGTTCCTCCACGGACATGGTTTCATAATTCGAGCCGCGCGGTTTGATATCCATGCCGCGGCTGCGCAGGAAACTGTCAACCTTCTCCTCGTTCTTTTTGTACAGATAGAAACCCACCGCGCTGACGCCCACGCCGATCAGGATTCCTTTGACCAGATTGTTTCCGCTTACCATGTTTTGTACCTCCTCTTAGTTATATCCTTTATTCTCAAGCGTTCATCCCCGCTGAAAGGGCCTTATTTTGCCAGGATCTCGCTCCCACGCCGGAGCATCTTTCCGGCAAATTCCGCACTGTTCCTTTTATCCTTCAGGGGAATCAGCGTGGCCGAGCGGCCGTCCGGATGGACCAGATACACCTGCTCCCTGGGCGCTTTGGGTACCAGGTGCCGTCCGAACGTTACGATCCATGCCAGCAGGCTGGCCTGGAAGGTGTTCGTCTTGCCGATGGAGTTGATCAGGTAGATGATGGACATTACTTCCGGATCGAAGCTGCCCCTCGTCTGCAACTCCTGGTATCCGTGCTCCACCACCGCGGCCAGCGTCGCGCCGGTGGAAAGCCATCCGCTGACGCCCGCCAGCTGCGCTCCGGTCAGTTTCAGCAGTCCGTCCAGGCCGATCAGCGCCAGTGCCAGTCCGCCCGTGGGCGCCATGGAAAAGCGTTTCTCTTCGGAATGCTTGATGTGAAGGAGCTTTGTCTGCTTCTCACAGGCATAAACGGCGGCAAGCCGGACAATGAGATTTTCCTCGCTGACAGCATCGGGATCATACTCAATCAGCAAAGTCTGAATCTTCGGGTTATAGCTACACCGAAGTACGCCGGCCACATTCCGGAAAATCCGCTCTGAATCAATCGGCTTTTCGATCTGTACCCGCAGCCGGCCCGGCAGCGCGTGCAGGATTTCAAAGTGCAGGGCTCCTCTTTCATCCCTCAAAGCAATCACCCTCCTGTCAGGAATCTATCGGCGGGAAGAAAAGCAATCGAAGCGAATTTCCCACCACCAGGATCGTGGACATATTATGCAGCAGCGCGCTCATCATCACGGAGATATTGCTGGACGCGCCCAGGATCAGCCCAACCGTATTGATGCCTACTACCATGGCAAAGTTTTGTTTGACAATGCGCATGGTTTCCCGGGACAGTCTGCGCATTTCAAAGATCGTCATCGGATCGTCCCGGCTGATCACCACATCGCTGGTTTCAATCGCGATATCCGTCGATTTGCTTCCCAGGGAGATTCCGACATCCGCATAAGCCAATGCCGGTGCGTCATTGATCCCGTCACCCACCATAACCACGCCGTTTCCACGGGTTTGCAGTTTCAGCACCGCTTCTGCCTTCTGTTCCGGAAGAAGCTGGGCCTGATATCCGTCCGCGCCGATCAGTTCGGCAACCAGCCTGGCCTGGGAGTCCATATCCCCGGTCAGCAGCTCAATATCCCCGACACCGTCATAGCGGAGACTGTTGACGGTTCTCCGGACATTATCCCTGGGGCTGTCCATGGCGAACAGAACGCTGACAATCTCATTGTCCACCCCGACATAGTTCGCGATAGCGCTTCCCGGATCAGGAAGCGGCATTTCCGCATAAACACCGTTTTCCCACATATATTTCAGGTTACCGACGCGAACGGTTTTTCCGTCCGCAACGGTGCGGCTTCCCCGGGATACTTCGGTCACAACCTCATCGTGCGCCGGGATCTCAACGCCTTTCTCCAATCCGTATGCCAGGATCGCGCCAGCAAGAGGATGGCTGCTTGTCTCTTCCGCGGCCATAGCCAGGGACAGGGCAGTTTTTTCGTCCATGCGGTCCGTCAGCATCTGCATCGAGACAACCTTAGGCTTTCCTTCGGTAATCGTTCCGGTCTTGTCCAGAAGAACAGTGTTGGCCTCGCTCATCTGCTCAATATACGCGCCACCCTTGATCAGGATACCCTGTTTCACCGCGGAATTGATGGCCGCGGAGAACGCGGTGGCCGTCGAGAGCTTGATGCCGCAGGAGTAATCAATGACCAGCATCTTCAGCGCTTTTTGCGGGCTGCGGGTGACCAGCCCGACCGTCAGGCTCAGCAGGAAGTTCAGCGGCACCAGGTAATTGGAGAAGCGGTCCGCGTAGCGCTGGATCGGAGCCTTCTTCAGTTCGCTGGCTTCCACCATGCCGACGATCCGGGACACGACCGTCTGGTCTCCGACTTTGGCCGCCTCGATCCGGATATTGCCGTTCTTTACAACCGTACCCGCGAACACCTGATCGTTTTCGTGCCGTTCCACGGGCACAAACTCGCCCGTAATCGCGCTCTGATCCACCACGGCGGAGCCGGAGGAAACAACGCCGTCCACCAGAATCTTTTCTCCCGTATGCACTTCGATCAGATCCCCGGGCCGGGCCTGGGCGATCGGGCAACGGGTCAGGCTGCCGTCTGTGTTTACCTTCCATACGTTTCCGTCTTCCACGGACAGCATTTTCTTTATCGAGGAACGCGTTTTCTCAATCGTATAGGCTGTCATCATTTCCGCCAGATCGGAAAGCGCCAGAATCATCAGGGCGGAATTGGCGTTCCCCAGCAGCAGGCTGGCGACAATGGACGTGACCGTCAGAAAATCAGCGTTCGGGCGCATGTCCTTCCGGATACCTTCCATGGCGCTCCGGGCAATCGGGAGGGACAGGCCGAGGCTGGTCAGCGCCTGAACGGAGGTCAGCTTTCCCAGGATGCCGGTTGAAGGCGCTGATTTAAAAACAAAGTTTCCGAGTGTCAGCGCGCCGACGTTCACGGCCAGCCGTTTCCCCAGCGTGCGGACCGGCATGGACAGTTCGGCACTTTCTTCCGTTTTGCCGGTGTGGCGGCTGCGATAGACGGTCATCGCGTATTTCTGGATAACCATATTCGCCTGTTCCAGCATGACGGAGGCGTCCATCCGGCTGGCATCATACTCAAGCAAAATGCCGCTTGTCGGCACGGTGATCCGCGCCCGGCGCATGCCGGGGATGCTGGCCAGGTCCCGCACCAGGTCCTGCCGTTCCCCCTGGATAAACTCCAGTCCGGGTACCACAAGGCGCAGACGCCCCGGCAGGCTGTGGGCAATCTGCGCTTTCATCCAGTCCCTGACGGATTCCCGTTTCAGCATTTTTCCGACCTTCTCTTTGTTTTCTTGCTTTCACGGCACTGCGGCAGGCGAAGTACAAGTCTCTGCCGGACTACGGACGCGATATCCTTCTCGTTCTTTGATTCCGCGCTTTCCAGTTCCTGTGCGATTTCGATGCCGGTATCCACTACAATATCGACCCAGCGGAGAATCTGGCGGGTGGTGCAGACGGCCTGATCATAAAGTACCAGCACCGTACCGATCCGGGTGTTTACCCTGACGGTGCGGACACCGGGGAGGAGCTTCAGAACGTCCTCCACATAGTGGATGTACGGCATGGCGGAATCCGGAAGCAGCGCGTAGCGTGGAAAGATCATACGCAGCCGTCCGGGCAGATCGCTTTCCACCCGCGGTTTCAGGTTGCATCTGAGAATGCCTTCACGAATGCTAATCATGACGGTTCCTGCTGAAAATGCTGGAGGCCCACCAGAGCAGGGTGATTCCGCCCGGCAGTACTGCTCCATTTGTAATAAGGCTGCGAATGGCCGCGACACTTAGCGCCGTTCCGGCAAGCATACGAGCATCCATCCAGCCTTTGGTTGTTTCCATTACACCATGGTCAATGCTGTTCCAAAGCATTTGCAGGCTTTTCTCCATTTTGCTGACCGGCTGATGCTGAATCGCTTCGTCCAGTCCCATCAGACGGATTGCAGCGCCTTCCACAACAGAGGCCTCCACCAGGCTCTCATCATACAGAAACAGCACGGTGCCTGTGGAAGGATTGATGCTGACTTCGTGAACAGCGCCGGTTTCTTCCATCTGTTTTTTCATCTGTGCCGCAGTTTCGGGATTTGCTGTCACAGCAGGCATATACAGCCGGATGCGTCCGGGAATACTTGCCCGAACTTCCGCTATTCCATGGAACGAGGGCAGCTTCATCTGATTTCTCGGCTCAACCCTGGGAATCATGAGCAGCGATGCGGCTGCCGCGGCAATCCAGTACCCGTTTTTCATATGCCAGCCTCCTTCACCCGTTTCATTCCGTCAGTGCTGTATTCACTATGCAGCTTTATAGTTGTTCACTTTTTTTATAGACAAGCAGCTTGTTCTTGTCAAGCAAACCGCTTGTCCGATATAGACTTCTTTACTATTTCTCCCCCAGGACAGTAATCCATCCCGATGAATAATCGGCAAAAAAGATTGCTGCGGAAACTGCAACAATCTCATACGGTTATGCCTTTCTGGCAAGGACTGTGATCCATGGCTTGGATGTATGATGATCAGCCCGGATATCCGTAAAGCCGGCGGCGGTAAGCGCTCTCTCCAGTTCTTCAGTTGTGTGGCATTTCATACCATCAATGATTTTTTCGTATTTGAGGCTGACGTTATCAGTACCATCTGATTCATTGCAGATCATAAACCATCCGCCGGGTTTCAGGATCCTGAAGACCTGACCAAAGCATTTCTCCAGTCCGGGCCAGAAATAGACCGTCTCAAATGCCGTGGCCAGATCATATTTGCCGGCTGGGAGCTTCAGGTCTGACACATTGCCCTGCATGACCGTACACCGTCCGGACGCAATTTCGTTCTTGTTATAATCCCTTGCTTTTTCAACAGAAAGCGTGGAATAGTCAATCGCTGTCACATTAGCCTTTGGATACTTTCTGAGCAGTTCCCCCGCGTTGCGTCCTCCTCCACAGCCGAGATCCGTCACTTCCGTAGGTGTAATATCCGGCAGGTGAGAAAAACCCCAATCCGCCATCTTGGCGTGTCCGGAGTTCATTCCGTTCAGCATCACTTTCCCAAGTGCGCCTTCCGGTTTACGTGTCTGGCTGACAAAGTTTTTGTAGAGTCCCATAAAGCATGTGCTCCTTTCCGATATCTATGATCTGCAAGTGTTTTTCAGAAGCCTACTGTCCGGTTTGACCCCGAATAGCTTCAAAGGATTCATCTGAAAGATCGTGCTCGATCCTGCAGGCGTCCGCTTTGGCAATTTCATCCGGGACACCTAGCTGAATCAGGTATTTCGTCAGCGTCCGATGGCGGTCATAAATCTTTCGGGCGATAGCATATCCCTGATCTGTCAGGGAGATCAGATTATCCGAGCCCATGTTGATATATCCGTTTTCTCTGAGCTTCCGCATCGCCACGCTGACAGAAGGTTTGGTGACATTCAGGCCGTTCGCGATATCAATGGACCGTACATGGCCTTTTCGTTCCATCACCATCAGGATTTGCTCCAGATAGTCTTCAGCGGATTCATGAATCGTCAT
>Ga0265298_10001961_pt1 | contig 29714 bp, 24 predicted proteins | sample AusTroGonzalo_MG_3_FD_193486 | JGI IMG/M metagenome (GOLD analysis project Ga0265298, IMG submission 193486) | Bovine rumen microbial communities from tropical cattle in Woodstock, Queensland, Australia - Gonzalo_01 | ecosystem: Host-associated > Mammals > Digestive system > Stomach > Rumen ...
TAGTCATTTTTAGGTACCAACACTCAGAAACCGCTCAACCACGGGCAATCCCTTGAAAATAAATAAGAGCTACCAAACTTGGTAACTCTTACTTGGTGGGAAGAGGTGGATTCGAACCACCGAAGTCACTGACGACAGATTTACAGTCTGTTCCCTTTGGCCGCTCGGGAATCTTCCCATATATTATGTTGTTGTGTATGGTGGGCCTTCGGGGACTCGAACCCAGGACCAACCGGTTATGAGCCGGGAGCTCTGACCAACTGAGCTAAAGGCCCACATCCACACTACACATGCTTTCTTCAAAGCGCTTGATTAGTATAGTAATTAAGTCTTGCTAAGTCAAGAGCAAAATTCAGGCTGAGGAAAATTTTTCCTCAGTCTGAACTGTCAAATTACTTTGCGCTAATGTATCCCTTAGCTACAAGAAGCTCTGCCGTAAGGACTCCGCCGCCTGCAGCACCTCTCAGAGTGTTGTGTGAAAGGCATGCAAACTTGTAATCGAAGAGGTTATCTTCTCTGAGTCTTGCAACAGATACGCCCATGCCGTTCTCGAAATTAGCGTCGAGCTTAGGCTGAGGACGGTTGTCTTCCTCGATGTACTGGAGGAAGTGCTTAGGAGCTGAAGGCAGACCAAGCTTAACAGCTTCGCTCTCATAATTCTGCCATACAGAGATCATCTCTTCCTTAGAAGGCTTGTTCTCGAAGGATACGCTTACTGCAGCCGTATGACCTTCCTGAACGGCTACACGGTAGCACTGAGCAGAAATGACGGGCTTCTCAGCGAGCTCAATGTGATCACCTGCGAACTTACCCCAAACCTTAAGAGGCTCCTTCTCAGACTTCTCCTCTTCACCGCCGATGTAAGGAATAACATTCTCGATCATCTCGGGCCAGTCCTTGAATGTCTTGCCTGCGCCTGAGATAGCCTGATATGTGCATACGGAGATTGCTTTGATACCATTTCCGAGGAAAGGTGTAAGAGCAGGCACATAGCTCTGGATCGAGCAGTTAGGCTTTACAGCGATGAAACCTCTCTGTGTTCCGAGTCTCTTCTTCTGAGCTTCGATGAGCTGAGCGTGATCAGCATTGATCTCAGGGATGATCATAGGAACGTCTTCTGTCCATCTGTTAGCTGAGTTGTTGGAAACAACGGGGCACTCGAGCTTAGCGATCTTCTCCTCAAGAGCACGGATCTCATCCTTTTTCATATCTACAGCACAGAAAGTAAAGTCGATCTTGCTGCAATATTCTTCAATATTATCAGTACCGAAAACAACCATCTTCTTAACTGATTCAGGACAAGGGATCTCAAGCTTCCATCTTCCCTCAACTGCCTCTTCGTAAGTCTTACCTGCTGATCTGGGTGATGCGCATAAAGCTGCAATCTCAAACCAAGGGTGGTCAGCGAGAAGTGTGATAAATCTCTGTCCGACATAACCTGTTGCTCCGATGATGCCGACTTTTAATTTCTGTTCCATTTCCAAATACTCCATCTTGTCTTCGCAGTGTTTCTGCGGTTATTTTCCGAAGGAATTGTCCGCGTATCGCGTACATTTGTCCTTCAATGAAACACATATTAGCACAATGACTTTTATATAACAAGTATGTCAAATCAACCAAATGCCTTGTTTTATTATGTTAGAATTAAGGCAATAAAGCAAAATTACAGGAGGTCATCACTCTATGGAGCCGTCATTTCCGCTACTTGAGAATTACTGCAGCTACATGCTGGCAGCTCTCGGCCGCTCGGAACTGACAGTCAAAGAATACAGATATGACCTCATTCTTTTCGCAAGATTTCTGAAAATTGACCGCGGACTGGTTCCCGAAGACACACCGTTGGAAGAAATTGACATATCTGATATAGATGTAAAGACTTTAAATAAGGTTACAACGGATGACCTCCTGGCATTCGTCATCTGGCTATCACGTTCAAGGAAACAGTCCAATGCCGCAAGAGCAAGACACATAGCCTCTCTCAGAAGTTTTTTCAAATATCTTCATTCCAAAAGGAGAGTCATTGATAACAATCCGGCATACGATCTGGAATCACCTAAGATCGGCAAACGCAATCCTAAGTATCTTACGCTCGAACAGAGTCAGGAGCTTCTCAAGGTCGCTTACGATTCACCTAAGGAGTCCAACGAGCGTGATTACTGTATGCTTACGCTGTTTCTTAATTGCGGAATGCGTTTATCCGAGCTGCGCGGAATAAACATCAATGACATTCACGGCACCACGTTAACCGTCATTGGTAAAGGTAACAAAGAACGTACGATTTATCTGAACGATGCATGTCTTGAGGCTCTTAATGACTGGATGAACAAAAGAGCCACGCTTAAGATCAAACCCGAAGCTGAAAAGGCACTTTTTATCTCCAAGCGCGGAACCAGGATATCGTGCGACATGATCCAGCTGACGATTAAACGTCTTCTAGAAGAATCCGGCATTGATACCAATGTTTATTCCGTACACAAGCTCAGACACACGGCAGCAACGTTGATGTATAAGTATGGCAAGGTAGATATAAGGAACCTGCAAATGATTTTAGGACACCAGAGCGTCTCTACTACACAGATCTATACACACGTTGACGACGATGCTCTGCAGCGTGCCATTGAGAGCAATCCGTTGGCAAATTTCGATCCGGAGAAAAACAAATAACTATCTTGTCCTTTTTGCCATCAATTCCCTGACAGTCATGCCGCCGGTCAAATAGTTTCTTATAACAATAAAATAGAAAAGCAGCACCGGAGCAAACATAACAATATAATCACGATAATAGTCAAATGCCTCTACTATTCCGTCCTCAACAAGATACGGAACCTCCCAATAAGCCATTGCGAAATCAATATCATGATACCAGTCAAGCAGATTTAAAGACCATATGATCCTGTCTCCCAATAACAATGCAACGACAGACAGGAACAAACATATGCCTATTTGTATGGCCGAAGTCTTTTGTCCGCTGAACAGTTCATATAGAACCAACGGCGCCATAACTACAACAATGGCACCAAAAATAAAAGGAAACATATAGTTTAGCATCGAGAGAACTATCCAAATTCCCATGGAAACTGCGGCACCGATAACGGCACCCAGGATTCCGAATCCTATTCTGGAAGGCAAAGCGCGTTCAGTTTCATCATCCGGATGAACAGATGTAACGCCCAGCATCTCATGTTGAGCCTGTCTGGCTTCTTCCAGTCTCTCGTTTATATCCCGGGCAGGCGTAGAATCCTTATATCCTAAATCTGCCATTTCCTTAAAGAACAGAATTACATCCTGTGAAACATTAAATGCAGAATCCACATCCGTTATTTCAACAGATAAGAGTTCTATTTCGTCTTCATTTAGCGAATACGAATGGAAAGACGAGAGTTTCCGGAATACGCCCTCTATGTGATCCTTATAAGGAAGATCACCGAATAGTCTTACCGACGTGCGCACCATTAACCTGTCGTCGTCAGCAAAGAATATTTCTGAATATATCCCGTTTCTCTCACCGGATACCTTACCCAAACCGGCAAATTTAAAATCAAGATAGTTATTCAGTTCTGCCAGAAAGTTATACCTATCCAAACCGTTATACCCCTTACTTGACAGAACTGGTTAATCTTATCTTCGGTCTGTCAGGTTTCTGTTCAAAAGACAATGCGCAGATAAGAGCGGCAGCAGTTCCCATCAGTTCAAAATGGGAATTGAATGTACCTAAATTATTCGCGTACTGTTCACCAAGCTTGATTTCCGGGAGACCGACGGAATATCCGAAGTACATATAAGGAACAGCAGTATGCATGATGTCCTTGAAGTTCTTCTTTTCAACAAAGAACGTTCTTTTATTTGTAATCACGCGACCGGTCTTGCCACGGACAAAAATGCCGTCATCGTTATAGAGAATGATGCGCTCATCCGGTGTCAAAACCGAAGATAATCTCTTAGCGATATCTCTGTGATTATTCTCACGGATTCCCGGTGCAGAGATCTCATCAAATGTCATAAGGTAATCACGCATATACTGCTCGATCGCATCTGCCGAATCGTATTCATTAAGAGTACGAACAAACGCGTTAACGCCTTCACTGTATTTCGGGTTGTCGATCAGCTTCTGGTATTCCCAATCGTAAATGAACCAATCCTTATGGATAGGATTATCGCCTACCTCCTGCTTTGTTGTTTCATCAAGCGAGAATTCACTGCCGCAGTAAGAGCAGACCAATCTCGTTCTGTTAGATGAGAGTTCCAGTTTTCCGGAGCAGTTCGGGCATTTATTAAGTTCCATAATTACCTCGTATAATAGTCAGATTAATTTTACAGTACCGCTATTATACTAAATAATTCCATTACCTTGTAAAGTTTGTCCAAACGTGTTCTTCTGTCTCAGGAAGACCTGCCTGTTCTTTTCCGAGAGTAATGCTCTTCATCAGGAAAACCATATTCCTGGCAAGAACTCTCATAACCTGTCTTCCTTCATCGTCTACGATAGCTTCTCCGGCTTCCCAGCCGTAAATGTTATTCCAGTATTGGCTGGTTGCTACGGGCATGTTAGAGAGCGTAAAAAACTTATTTAACTCATCGAAAGTCGCGGTACATCCGGAACGTCTTGCACTTACGACAGAAGCACCTACCTTCAGACTCTTATCAGCGTGATTACTGTAGAACATTCTCTGAAGACATGACATCAGTGTTCCGTTTGCAGAACCATAATATACAGGACCACCGACCACAAGACCGTCTGCTTCCTCAAGTTTTGCGGAAAGCTCATTAACAATGTCATTAAAAACGCACTTACCGGTTTGTCTGCAGGATTCGCATGCAATACAGCCCCTGATGTCCATCTTGCCAATCTGTATGTTCTCATATTCGACATCATTCTCATCGAATATTTTTTCCATCTCACTAAAAGCAAGCGCGATGTTACCATTCTGTCTGGGACTTCCGTTGATCATGAGAACCTTAAATTTTTTATCCATAATTCTTCTCCCGAATATAATCCATCCTTCCTGCTTACGGCAGATACTTGCCTGCTGCAAGATACAGATCGTACCAATCGTGATGAGACAGAGTTACTTTCGAGGCGTCACACGCATCAGCAATATGAGCAGGATTCATTGTTCCGATAATTGCCTGCATCTTAGCAGGATGTCTTAAGATCCATGCGATAGCTACGGCTGTCTTGGATACACCTTCCCTCTCGCCTATCTCGGCCAGCGCCTTGTTAAGCTTCGGGAAATCAGGATTATCGATAAATGTTCCTCCGAACATGCCGATCTGCAGAGGTGACCACGCCTGGATAGTGATGTCATATAATCTACAGTAATCCAGGATATGACCGTCTCTGTTAACTGAAAAATCAGTCTGCTTGTTATTCATATACAGAGCCTGATCGATAAGCTGGGACTGCTCAAGTGAGAGCTGTACCTGATTGATTACCAGAGGCTGCTTAACATACTTTTTAAGAAGTTCGATCTGCATCGGAACAAGATTACTTACGCCAAAGAAACGCACCTTGCCTGACTTATCAAGAATATCAAAAGCTTCAGCAACCTCTTCAGGATCGTAAATAACATCCGGTCTGTGTAAAAGGAGTGTATCAAGATATTCAACATTAAGTCTTCTGAGTGAATCATCAACACTTGAGAGGATATTATCTTTTGTCCAGTCAAACTCATTACGGTCAAAACAAAGACCGCATTTGCTCTGGAGGTAAATATCTTCTCTCTTGATTCCGGTCATGGGGAAAGCTTCACCGAATCGGGTTTCGGCAGCTCCGTCAGCACCATAACAGGTAGCGTGATCGTAGAAATTAACGCCACAGTCATATGCCGCGCGGATTACTTCAGCAGCCTTCTCCTTTGTCAGGTCCGGCATTCTCATGCAGCCCTGGATAACAGCTGATACATTCTGCGGACCATTAACGATGTTTAAGTATTTCATTTCAGATCTCCTCCTTTAATCAAAATGTGATCAGTAACCAGCCTTGGCAAGCACCTGATCCATGAGTTCTGCGTTTCTTATCGAGAATTCCGGTGAGACAAAGGGCTTCTCGCCTTTTTCTATGCATCTTCCGAGCTGCTCTGTCTCAAGCGTATAATTCCATCTGGCATTAACTGTTCTTGTGATCTTCTCACCGTTTGAAATGATCTCATATGAGAGATCCCCTGCCTGGTTATACTCAACCGCAGATGTAATCGTTCCCTTATTACCATGGATATACAACCTGTCCCATCTGCCATTGGCACCGGGATTGAAAATCATACCGACATTAAAGCTTGCTCTTACGCCATTAGTAAATCTGATAAGCGCGGAAGAGAAAACATCAGCACCAAAATCATTAAATTCGGCATTGGCCATTACATATTCAATATCGGAATCAATCATGGACAAAATCATTGTCGTGCAATAACAACCGAGATCATAGATCGCGCCGCCGCCAAGTTCTTTATACAAACGGATATCATCGACATATCCCTGGGTAACAAAAGCTGTTTCAATATAGTCCACATCACCAATAATGCCGCTATCAAGATCAGTTTTTAACGAAGCGATATATGGGCTGTGCAGATAAGCATATGCTTCCATCAAAATGACGTTATTTGCTTTCGCAACATCAAACATTTCCCTGGCATCATCAGCAGTCAGTGCCATGGGTTTCTCACATAAAACATGTTTGCCTGCCTTCAGAGCTTTTATAACCCATTCCTTGTGAAGACTGTTTGGGAGAGGAATGTAAACAGCCTGTACTTCAGGATCTTCCAGAAGCTTATCGTAGCCAACATAAGACTTCGTGAAACCGAACTCATTCTTATAGTCCTCGACCTTTTTCTCATTGCGTCCCGCAATTGCATACAGCTCACAATTACCGGCTTGTTTCATACCGGGAATGGTACAACCCTTTGCAATGTTTGCAGTACCAAGAACGCCCCATTTTACAGACATAAGTTTATCCTCCTTTGCATAAAAAAACTGTCCTGATCATATTAGCATGATCAGGACAGTCTATAATTCATGTTGGTTGTTTATATATTCTAAATCCGTCACCCGCTCGTAGCAGATATTTCAGGTATCGTTGTCTCAGCGAGCTGTGCCTTCGGAACACCGTCATCAGTCGTCTCCGTCTGACTCTCAGCAGAAGCTTCCGTATAATCAACCTCGACCGTTGGCGTAGGCAGGAATCCTTCTTCCGCAGTCTTATTAACCTGTACCCTTATAGGATAGAACGGCAATGCAGCAATATACTGTTCCTGGATGGATGCAGTCTCGAATATGCCCTTCTCATTTATCAGTTCAGAGTTTCTGTAAGGAAGAGTAATTGCCAGATAACTTACCGCCCAAATTACGACTGCAAGAACGATAATCTCAAGGATCAGCAGAGGCGTTACCTGGAACAGGTCATTAAGCTTTCTTATCTGTCTGGGGCGTCTCGCCGCTTTCTTAACATCCGTCTGAATAAACTCAGCAACTTTAAAGCTCTTTGAATCGATCTTCGAAAGGATCTTTTCGAGCATTGAATTGCGGGTATACTCGTCAAGAAGTCTGTCCTCGAAATTCATATCTGCAGGAAGCGGATACTGAGCAACTATGTTTTTTGCATTCTCAAGAAGAATATCGCCGAACTCATAGATTACTCTGTCAGCAGCAACGGTATTACGTTTGGAATAAATATCCAGATAAGACTTAACGATAGCATTCTCACATCTGGTAGCTTCCTTTGTAATTCCGTAGCATGAAGAATAAACCATGACTACAGTTGACATATAGAAATCGCGGATATTCTCACGTGTCAGTTTCTGATTCCAGAGTTCATCAGCCATTTTGATTTCCTCCTTCATTACCGTCATCATTCAGGAAAGCCATGGGATCAACAGGCATCTGCTGAGTATCAAATGCCGAGGGCTGACCTCCAACATATGTGTCAACAGGCTGCTGAACGGGCTGTGCCTGATAAGGATCTGCAACAGCCTGGGCATATTGTTGATACTGCATCTGCTGAGGCTCCTGATATTGTGTCTGAGGTGCAGCATACTGCGCCTGATAAGAATCCTGATACTGCTGTTGCTGATATCCCGGTGCCTGATACTGTTCAGATGTGAAATACTGTTCTTCAACAATAACGGATTCAATCTGAGGAGCCTGAGCAACAGTACCGTCAGGCATTACAACTGCTTCTGCGGGAATCTGACCTTCCACAGGCATCTGAGGCTGTGCAGTACTCTGTGTCTTAGGATCGGGTTTCTCACGTTTAGCCTTCTGGGGCTTCAGTGAAATATCCCTTTCATCGATCTTGCCGGAGAATGGTGACATAGGATAGATGAATGCGAGTATTGCAACAAGCAAAGTAACGACAAGGAACGTAATCCTGATGCTGTTGACCATAAATGCAACCATGAATATCGGCAGCATTATTCCCGCACCGAGATAAACCGTGTATTCTGCAAGCTTTCTGAGATTTGTCTTAACCTTGCCATTGCAGATAAGGTACAGGACATAGATGTAATAGTAATCGTGAATTCCCAATGCGATTCCCAGGAACGCACATGTTACGACCAGCATCTTTGCAGAAGGCAAAAGCGCAAATACAAGCAGACCGATAACCGTTGAAGCAGCCTGGATCAGTACTCTTGTTCTTGATGTAAGAAGATGTGCAAATCTGTTCTTCACAAAACCGCATACAAAGCACGCCATGAACCCTGTAACCAGGAAGAAGAATGATGTCGTTGCAAGCGAAATACCGACATTCTCAAGATAGTTCGGAATAAAGAAAAGAATAAACGAGAGAACTACACCAAGCATCAGGAAAGATGAATTAAGAAAACTTGCAGTTCTTGTATCCGCAAACGTAGACAGGAAGCTGCTGATGGACAGAGGTGCTTCCCTTACCTGCGAGTTGTTCTGCATAAAGTAGATCATACCGATCGATGTAAGAACAAGTGCGGCACCACTGATGATGGTAACGACAAACAAGCCGTATCTTTCATAGCAGATTCCGGCAACGACCGCACCTACTGAAACGCCGAGGAAGTAAGATGCTGACTGGACGTTATGAATAACTCTGTCGTTATAGTCCTTATATCCCAGGCGGCCTGCATTGATTCTGTAATCTCTCAAATAGTCAAAAGACATACCGAAACAGAAACCGATGGGAAGTGCGAGAACTGCGGTTACATAAGGAATGCCGAGTACGCCCGCGATCAGGGCGAAGAAATAACCTGCACAAGTAACCGCTATAAGCGCAATCCTGCTGGTAAACTTCATCTTGAGGCTGTTTCTGATACCTGCAAATCCCAGATATCCCCAGATGAAAAGGAGCATGGCAGCGCAGATTATTGCCTGAACAGCTGGCATCGGAAGTTCCGTCAGTTGTTCTTTGAAATAATCGGCAAAAGCTATCGGTACCATTATCGAACCGAATGCCGTAAAGAATGAGAGGAATCTGTTTGCATTCTCACCGTACATAACGAGAACAGGAGCATTTCCTGAAATGCCCTTTGATATCGTGGAAATCAAAAGATTGAGTTCAAAGATCATGATGCCCATCGACAGAGCGATCGAAATGATCGTGAATATCCATGAAAGACTCATTCCGTTAACGGAACTCTCAAAATCAGAACGGGGCATCATTATCTCCAACACGCCTGATACGGTATTTGCCGAAGAAATAATAGGCGCGATGGCACAGACATAAGATACGCCGCCGTCACTTCTGGAAGTGAAAGCTGTCTGCTGCAAACCAAAACAGTCAATGTACTGATTGCCTACACCGGTCAAATAATACTGCTGGACGTTACCTGTTGATGTTGAAGAATAAAGTCTTAAGAATGAATCACCTGCCATGGTATAAATGTTTACCATGTAAGGCTTATCAGAAGCGTACTTGTAGATAGGAAGCATGTAAGACATGTTCTCTTTTACTTCTGAATATGTAAGCGCCGTAGCACAGGAAACGGCACACTTCTCCATCATGTCAGCACGCTCAGTCTCGAGAGCCTTGATGTATGTCTTCGACAGCTGTGTTGCCATAACTAGAAGAACTACAAGAATGATAGTAAAGCAATAACCGATCGTTGAAGAAATAAGTCTTCTGTCACGGCTCTGTGCAGTCTCAGAATTTTTCTTGCCACCGGATCCGTTCTGACGGTTCCTGATGATACGGATAACTATTTCCTGTATAGCAAAAAGAAGAACACCAGCCACAACAGCAATCATTACTGCCGTAAGTATTCTGCCCTCAAGCTTATCACCTATTGCATACAATTCACCGAATGTGCATTTGTATTCAAATACACCGACACACATACCTGTACTGTCAGTTATCGGAACAATAATACTCTCATAGTTCTCACCTACAAGAATAGTCTGACCGGATGTTCCGAGCCACTCGGAAATGTCTCTTCCTGCTACTGCGAACTCTGAAGGATCATTTACGCCCCTGCTTACGAGAAGCGATAACTGGCCCTGGTTATATCCGAAAAGACCATAGCCTTCAGCAGAAAGATTTTCCGATGAAGTATCAGCAAGCATAAGGTCAAGAAGCGCACTGTATTTAGCAGGAGAATTAACCGTATTGGAAACAAGATCATCTCCGTCAACAGTCATTCTGACAACATCACAGACCTGCTGCATCTTAGTATCCGAAATCTTTTTGAATTCATCCTCAAACTGTAACCTCATATGGTGTACAGCAAAAGAAACAGCGGCAATCGCAACAACAAAAGATACGATTACCAATATACAGATACGAACTATTCTTCCGGCAACGTCATTACGTTCCGCAGTCCGTTCATTCTGAAGATTAGCCATTTACAAAAAGCCTCCACGATAAGCTTATAATCCGGATACATTATACACAAATAAAATTAAAACAAGAATTATTAAATAATGGCAGCTATATGGTAATCGTGTTACAAGAAAAAAGAGGTTGTCACTAGTGACAACCTCATAAACTGGTTGCGGAGGCGGGACTCGAACCACACGACCTCCGGGTTATGAGCCCGGCAAGCTACCAACTGCTCCACTCCGCGATATTATCGCTGCACTTAAAACAGGAATAAATGGTGCTCGTGACCGGACTTGAACCGGTACGGATTTTACTCCGACGGATTTTAAGTCCGTTGCGTCTGCCAATTCCGCCACACGAGCCTATCCGTTAAGTGCGAGGAAGATAATAACATCCCGCCTGCTTAAAGTCAAGGCTGATATGAACATTAGCGTCAGGAAAAGACCTAAAACCGTAATAAAAAGCACTTGATTGAAAAAGCATTATCGCTAAAATTATAATATTAAAAATATAAAGGAGATTAGTCGTATGCCTAACGATCCTGATAAGTTCAAGAACTTAAACGGCGCGAATAACTCTGACAAGGATGATATTATTGATTCATCTTTTGCCGTTCAGTTCAAACCCGGCGACAAGACCGAGTCTGTAGCTGATAAACTCAAAGAAACCAGAGAGAACCTCGAAAAGGGTTTTGATCCATTCAAGAAGGATTTTACTGACACATTCAAAAGCAATTTCAAAGATGAATTCGATGATTTTGAATTTGATTCATCCATTTCCGCTTTCAAGCCTTTGAATTCTTCTGCTCCTTCAGCAGCTCCCAAGGCTGAACCAACAGAAGAACCCAAAACAGAAGAGTCCAAACAGGCTTCAAATACACCTGTCTTCCCTAAAGACGGCGGCACTTTTGACAGACCTTCAGAACAGCCTAAAGCTCAGGAGGTATCACCCGAGTCACTTCCCAAGTTCAACGATATGGGAAAGAATCAGGCAAAACCCGCTGATGAGAAAAAATTCACTTCAGGTAATGGTCTTGATTTTGCGACTTCAGAGCATGACAAGAAGACAAGTCCTTTCATGAATGCCGAAAAGCCTGACATCCCTGCACCTGACGGTGTTGATATTCCCCGCGCAGAAACACCTGCACCTGCAGTCGCAAAGACAGAACCAGAGAAACAGAAACCCATTCCGCCTTCAGTCAAACCTCAGACACAGCAGAATGGTGTTTACAGACCGTATCCTTCAGCAACAACCGGTGACGAGTTTAAAAAGCCTAAGGCTGAAGAAAACATCGAAAAGAAAAATGAAACCGTCACACCTGCTGAAACACCCAAGCAGGCAGAACCTTCTGCTCCTGCAACGGCACCTGTTAAGCCTGCACCGGCTCAGACAGCAACAGCACCCGTTAAACCTGTAACACCCGTTGCTCCGGCAACACAGAAAGCTGAAGAAATAAAGCAAAGACCTGCAGCGAATTCTGCAACAGCAGCCACAACAGCAGCTACTGCAGCAACTGTTTCAGCTGCAAAACCTGTAGCGCCTGCACCTGCACCTGCACCAACTCAGGCTCAGGTTGCTCCAGCACAGGTCAGACCCGCCGCAAGTGAAGCACCTCAGAGACCTGCAGCAAAGCCCGCTGCACCCGTTGCCACACCTGCAGCTCCCGCACCTGTCAAGCCTGTACAGACAGTTCCCGCTGCTAATCCTGCGGCACCTGCTCCCGTCAAGCCTGCACAAGCAGCACCTGCACCTGCTCCGGCTCCTGCACCATCTCCAGCTCCGGCTCCTGCTGCAGTTATAGAACAGAAATCGAGACCGGGTACTTCAACAGCAGGCTCCGCAACGAAACCTGCAGAAGTCTATTCACCTTTCGAGCCTAAGGGCAAACAGCCTGTTCCTGCTACAAGAGGCGTAGCAAATAAGGCCGCTGCTGCTTCACATGACAACAAAGCCATACAGCCTGTAAACATCAAAAAGAAAGAAAAGAAATCAAGTAAAGATCCGGGTCTTGTAGGCCTCATCACCTTCCTTGCAATCATTGTTGTGGCTGTAGGTATTTTGTGGTTATTGGGAAACACCTCAGATCTTCAGGGTTTCTTCGGCAAAAAGCAGCTTGAGACAATCTCTACGGTTTCCGATACAAACGTTACATCGGTTGACGAAACTGAGTCTTCTGCAACAGAAGAAACGACTGTTACAACAACTGAAGCAACCACAACTACAACAGAGGCAACTACTACCACGACAGAATCAGAAACAACAACAGAAGAAACGACTACTACTGAGGAGACCACAACAGAGGAAACAACTGAAGCGACAACTACTGCCACATCAGCAAGAAAAACCACAGCTGATTCCGAGGGCGTTGCTGTTAATGACTTCAGCACCCGCATCACAAACTTCTCTTCTACAGCCGGCGGATTCAAGTTCGATATCGAATTGAAGAATAAGAGCAACCGTACAGCCAGCCTTACAAAATCGCTCAACGGTCTCGATATCAGATTCTTCTGCGATGCTTCAATTACTGAAGTAACATCTGATGGAATGAGCTTCGAGGGTGACGACATGTCATTCCGCGGAACGCCTAAAGCTGCTACTGTAGCACCCGGAGAAACATACACATTCACAGTTTATGTATCTACTGATTCCGGTGTATCCTCTTACGGTTACAACTACGCATACTTCGACTGGTGCAAGTAACAGTAAGCACAACTTAAATCTTATGAAGCTGTCTCCGTGCGAGGCAGCTTCTTTTTTGCAATGAATGCGTATGTTTAATGGCAAAACTAAAGGTTGCCTCTAAGAGACAACCTTTGATAATTACTTGATTTAACCTGTTCCAGATTACTCTACTCTCTTGACAGTATCGAATACGAACTTGCCTTTTCTGAAATCGATCTTGAGTGTGGCAACATCTTTCAGGGCACCTGTAAGGAACATATCAGCAAGCGGATCTTCGATATTCGATCTGATAGCCTTACGGAGCGGTCTTGCGCCATATTTCTCATCGTAACCAACTTCAGCAAGTCTGTCGCCTGCTGCTTTGGTCATGGAACCCTTGATGTTCTTATCGTCAAGGGAAGCATATACATCCTTGATCATGATATTAACGATCTGACGGATCTCCTCAGGCTTGAGAGGCTTGAAGATAATCGTTTCATCAACACGGTTAAGGAACTCAGGACGGAAAGTCTCCTTGAGCGCGCTCTGCACGTGCTGCTCGAGTGCTTCATTGGTCTCATTGAAGAAACCGATGGTAGCTGCCTTTGCTGAGCTTCCTGCGTTAGATGTCATGATTATGATGCAGTTCTCAAAGTTAACATGTAAACCGTGGCTGTCTGTGAGAACGCCGTCATCGAGCATCTGGAGAAGGAGGTTAAACACATCCGGATGAGCCTTCTCGATCTCATCGAAAAGGATTACGGAATAAGGCTTCCTTCTTACCTGCTCTGTAAGCTGGCCGGCATCATCGAATCCGACATATCCCGGAGGAGAACCGATGAGTTTGGAAACTGAATGAGCTTCCATATACTCAGACATATCGACTCTGATAAGAGCTTCTTCCGTATCAAACATTGATTCTGCCAATGCCTTAACAAGCTCTGTCTTACCTACACCGGTAGGTCCTACGAATATGAAAGATGTCGGCTTATGCTTCTTAGTAAAGCCGGCTCTGTTACGTCTTACTGCGCTCGCAACCGCATGAACAGCCTCTTCCTGACCGATGACACGTTCATGGAGCTTATCTTCAAGATGTGAGAGCTTCTCTGTCTCAGTCTCTGAAATGGACTTCAAAGGAATGCCTGTCCACATCTCAACAACACGGGCAATATCTTCGATCTGGATCGGATCAGGAGCAACCTCACTCTCAAGCTGGTCAAGTTCATTCTGGAGTTTATCAGCCTTTGCCTTAAGTTCAGCTACCTTCTCGTATTCACCTTCACGCTCTTCGGGAGATGCATTCTCCATGGCATCAACGAGCAGCTGGTGTTCGTTCTTAGCCTTCTCCAACGCTTTTCTGGTATTGGCAAGCTTTACGAGCTTAACATTTTTAAGGTTAGCTGCAGAACCTGCCTCATCAATAAGGTCGATTGCCTTATCAGGAAGATATCTGTCAGTGATGTATCTCTTGGATGCCTTAACGGCAAACTCGATTACTTCGTCTGAATATGTGACATTATGGTGCTTCTCATAGTAGTCCTTAATGCCTTTCAGGATCTCAATGGACATCTCAATGGAAGGTTCATCAAGCATGACCTTCTGGAAACGTCTCTCAAGAGCTGAATCCTTCTCTATTCTCTTATACTCAGCAGTTGTTGTTGATCCGAGGATGCGGAGCTCGCCTCTTGCCAGAGCAGGCTTGAGTATATTGGCAGCGTTTGTTGATCCTTCTGCATCACCCGCACCAATGATAGTATGGAGCTCATCAATTACGAGAATGATGTTCTCAGCCTTGATGGCTTCATTAATGACGCCCTTGATACGGCTCTCAAACTGACCTCTGAACTGTGTTCCGGCTACCATCGCAGGAAGGTCAAGCTGCCATACCTGCATGTTGAGGAGCTTCTCAGGAACGGTTCCTTCAACGATCTTAACTGCAAGACCCTGTGCAACAGCTGTCTTACCGACACCCGGTGCACCAATCAGTACGGGGTTATTCTTGGATCTTCTGTTGAGGATCTGGATGCAGCGCTCAATCTCAGCATCACGGCCGATGATACGGTCTATCTTGCCTTCTGCAGCGCGCTCCGTGAGATTTGTACCGAATTCATTGAGATACTTAAGACGTGACTTGCCTCTTGCCTTCTTGGGATCTCTGCTGTTCTTGCTGTCAGCATCTTCACCAGCCTGGCTTCCGGGTCTTCTTCCGAAGATCGAGTCAAATATGGAACGACCGCCTTCCTTATCACCTTCAGCCTTCTCATCCTTCTTTTCTTCAGGGTCGGTAATGCCTACGGGTGTGGAATCCTCGTCAAACTCATATCCTTCGTCATCATCTTCGAAATTGAGTCCGTCTCCGTTAGCAAGTGACCTTAAGAAATCTGTAGGATCAGCGGAAATGCCGTTTTGAGCTACCATTTCCTCTAATCTGTCACTCATCTCGTCAATGTTTTCTGCATTGATTCCTGTCGCGTTAAACATATCGGTAACACCCGATATGCCGGATTCATACGCACATTTAAGACAGAAACCTTCGTCTATTCTGTTGCCGTTCTCATAACGGCTTGTAAAGACAATAGCATGTCTTTTTTTACAAATACTACAAAGTGCCATTATTCTTCTCCATTATTCTCTATCTCTTCCCTTATCCTGCGTCTTACCCTGGGACCGGTAAGAATGTCGTATTGTTCTTCCTCGAGCCTTGCGGTGTCTATAAACGCAGAAATATCCTTGTACTGGCCGTTTTTCTTAGCCTTATCAAGCAAAGGCTTAAGGAACTGTCCCGTATAAGACTTCTTGCATTTTGCAATCTGTTCAGGTGTACCGGTAACGACTATCTCGCCGCCTCCGTCACCGCTCTCGGGACCCAGATCAATGATGTGATCTGCTGTCTTTATGACATCCAGATTGTGCTCGATTACGACCACAGTGTTCTTATTTTCTGTTAGGCGCTCTAAAATGTCAACCAATTTATGAACGTCAGCCACGTGCAGACCGGTAGTAGGTTCGTCTAATACATATATCGTTTTTCCGGTAGATCTTCTCGACAATTCCGAGGCAAGTTTTATTCTTTGAGCCTCACCGCCTGACAATGTCGTAGACGGCTGACCGAGTTTGATATAGCCCAAACCTACGTCCTGCAGGGTCCTTACCTTCTTATAAATCGTCGGATGGTTCTTGAAGAACTCAACGGCCTCATCTACGGACATCTCAAGGACATCAGAGATGTTCTTGCCGTTGTATCTGACCTCAAGAGTCTCCCTGTTATATCTTTTTCCTTTACAAACGTCGCATGTTACGTAGATATCCGGAAGGAAATGCATCTCAATCTTGTTAACACCGTCACCGGAACATGCTTCGCATCTGCCGCCCTTGGTATTGAACGAGAATCTGCCCGCCTTATAGCCTCTCTGCTTTGCATCCGGGGTCTCCGCATACAGTTTGCGGATAAGGTCAAAAAGGCCGATGTATGTAGCAGGATTACTTCTCGGAGTCCTGCCGATCGGGCTCTGGTCGATGCAGATGATCTTATCGAGGTTTGAATAGCCCGTGATCCTCTCGCACTTGACTCTCGTCTTCCTTGAACCGTTAAGCTCATGGTTAAGGTATGGAACGAGTGTTGAGTTGATGAGCGAAGATTTGCCGGAACCTGATACGCCGGTGATAACAGTAAACAGACCGATCGGAATATCGACATCGATATTCTTAAGGTTGTTTACATGTGCACCCTTTATCTTAAGCATCTTCTTCTCATCCGGTTTTCTTCTGTTGGAAGGAACAGGAATAAACTTCTTTCCGGACAGATACTGGCCGGTCATTGATTCAGGCACCTGAACAATGTCATCTATAGTGCCCTGGGCAACAACCTGACCTCCGAACATACCCGCACCGGGACCGATGTCGATGATATGGTCTGCAGCTCTCATGGTATCCTCATCATGCTCTACAACAAGGATCGAATTACCAAGATCCCTTAACTTGAAAAGGGTCTTGATCAGCTTATCGTTATCTCTCTGATGAAGACCGATGGAAGGCTCATCGAGAACATACAATACACCCTGAAGTCCTGCACCTATCTGCGTGGCAAGTCTGATTCTCTGTGCTTCACCGCCGGACAGCGTAGAAGAAGATCTGGACAATGTCATGTAATCCAAACCGACATCATACAAAAACTCGATTCTCGATCTGACTTCTCTTAAGATCGGAGCAGCAATCTCCGAATTCTTGCCCTTAAGCTTCAGATCAGCAAAAAACGTCCTCATGTTCTTAACAGACATATCCGTGAGCTCACTGATATTAAGCCCTCCGACCCTGACTGAGAGACTGTTATTGTTAAGTCTTGCACCATGGCATACGGGACAGATATCAACGCTGAAATATCTCTCATAAGAAGCCTTCGCCTCTTCACTGTATGCTTCTCTCCAGCGTCTCATGACACTGGGAACAACACCTTCCCATGCTGAATAGTAATCTTCACTTCTGGCATAGATGGAGTTTCTCGTATCGATCTTGAGTTTCTCACCATCGTTACCATACAAAATGAGATTCTTAATATCATCAGGAAGCTTATAGTAAGGAACATCCAAAGAGAATTTATATCTCTTCGCAAGCGCCTCAATAAAGCATCTTCCCCAGCTCTTGGGATCGTCAAAATTCCATCCGGCCGTCCTTACCGCACCTTCGTTGATCGACAGCTTCGGATTGGTAATGCAGAGTTCTGGATCAACGGCAGTAAGCGTTCCAAGACCGGAACAGTTAGGACATGCACCTTCAGGGCTGTTGAACGAAAAGCTTCTCGTATTTATCTCTCCGAAAGATATTCCGCAGTCAGGACAAGCCATGTGCTGAGAGAAGAATTCCTCCTGTGAGTCATAAACCTTATCCCCGTTCTCATCCACAGTCGCAGTCTGAAGTTCAACGAGAAGCAATCCGTCTGCAAGCTTCAATGCAGTCTCACAGGAATCGTAAAGTCTTGTTGTATTCGCATCCTTAATGACAAGTCTGTCTACAACAACTTCTATGGAATGCTTGTTGTTCTTATTAAGATCTATCTCCTCATCGAGTTCATAAGTAATCCCGTCTACACGAACCCTCGCATACCCGGACTTCCTGAAACCTTCAAAAAGCTTACTGAACTCACCCTTTTTATTCCTTACGACGGGAGAATAGATTATTGCTCTCGTGCCTTCAGGATAGACCTTAAGCTTATCAATGATCTGATCTATGCCCATGGACTTGATCTTCTTACCGCACTTCGGGCAGAATGGCTCACCAACGCGCGCATAAAGAAGTCTGAAATAGTCGTAGATCTCAGTTACCGTACCGACCGTGGATCTCGGATTGCTTACGGTTGATTTCTGGTCAATTGATATAGCCGGAGACAAACCCTCAATACTGTCCAGGTCAGGCTTGTCGAGCTGGCCAAGAAACATCCTGGCATATGAAGAGAGTGATTCAACATATCTTCGCTGACCTTCCGCGTAAATCGTATCGAAAGCGAGAGAAGATTTTCCCGATCCGGAAAGACCGGTCAGAACTACCATCTTTCTTCTCGGAATATCTATGTCGATATTCTTAAGATTGTGCTCACGGGCACCCCTGATCCTGATGTATTTATTCTCTTCCATAACAAAAATTCTCTCTTAAGTTAAAAAAGACGGACATCTGTTCAAGATGTTCGTCCTTCATTTACTGGTGACCCCAAGCGGATTCGAACCGCTGATTGCGCCGTGAGAGGGCGCCGTCTTAACCACTTGACCATGGGGCCTTGTTCGTTTGCCCGAGTATATTATCATAGGTTGCCAACCTATGCAAGTGCTACGGGCACGAATATTCTGCCTGATATGCGGCCATTTTTTTATTCTTAGATGTTTTCTGTCCTCTTATCAGAAGGAACATAGTTCCTGCGCTTGTTCACGCACTTAAATGCAGGTCTCATGATCCTGCCGCCTGAAACGATCTCTTCAATTCTGTGAGCGCTCCATCCGGCAATTCTTCCGCAGGCAAACAGAGGCGTATAGAGCTCAGAAGGAATACCGAGCATCGAATATACAAGTCCTGCGTAGAAATCGACATTGGCACAAACGATCTTGTCAGACTTCTTAACCTCATGGAATACCTCAGGAGCAAGCTTCTCAACGAGGATATAAAGATTATACAAATCCATGTTGCCCTTCTCCGTAGCGAGGAGCTCAGCATACTTTCTGATGACAACAGTTCTCGGATCAGACAGAGTATAAACTGCGTGACCTATACCGTAGATGAGTCCTGACTTATCGAAAGCCTTCTTGTTGATGATGTCTGCAAGATACTGCTTGATAGCCTTCTCGTCCGTCCAGTCGCTTACGTGCTCACGGAGATCCTTCATCATGGCATAAGCCTTGTTGGAAGCACCGCCGTGTTGAGGCCCCTTAAGAGAGCCTACTGCGGAAGCGATTACTGAATATGTATCAGAACCTGTTGAAGATACAGCGTGAGTAACGAATGTTGAGTTGTTACCGCCGCCGTGTTCAGCATGAAGAACGAGCATGAGGTCGAGGATCCTTGCCTCGAGTTCAGTGAACTTACCGTCAGCCCTGATGAGGTGCAGGATGTTCTGAGCTGTGTTGTACTCAGGAACAGGTGCATGTATATAGAGGTCTCTGTGCTCGATGTAATGTCTTCTTGCCATATAGCCGTAAGAAATGAGCACGGGAAATCTTGCAATGAGCTCTGTGCACTGTCTTACGACGTTATTGATATCTGTTGAATCAGGATTATCGTCATAGGAATAAAGCGCAAGAACTGATCTTGCGAGCTTGTTCATGACATCCGGCGAAGGTGCCTTCATGATCATGTCCTCTGTGAAATCCTTAGGAAGCGGTCTTACGCTCTGGAGAAGGCTGTTGAATTCATCAAGTTCAGATTTTGTAGGCAGCTCACCTGTAAGAAGCAGGAATGCAGTCTCTTCATATCCGTATCTGCCTTCTGAGAAAAAACCTTCAACGAGATCCTTAACTTCATAGCCCTGATAGAACAGCTTACCCTCAACGGGAATTCGGTCAGCATCATCAACGATATAACTCATTACCTCACCTACTTCGGTAAGGCCTACAAGAACACCCGTTCCGTCGTTATTACGAAGGCCGCGCTTAACATTGTACTTTGAGTACAATTCGGTATTGATGTGGGATTTAACTTTTGCTACTTCAGCAAGTCTGTTGATCAACTGATCGTTCTGTGTAACTTCCATGGCCGTATGTCTTTCTGTTTATTCGGCACCGGAGTCTATTCCAATGCCACATTATAATACCTGATATTATAGTCTTTTTCCCTGGTGTATATTTATTCGCGATTGACGAAGAATTATTCAGCAAACAAGGCGTTCATTGTTTAGTCCGTTAAAAATGCGGTCTTAAATCAGCTTAGAGAGCTCGTAACCGATTACGGAAGCTGCTACTGCAGCGTTAAGAGACTCAGCCTGACCCTTCATTGGGATCTTAACGTATTTACTGCATTTACGGGTTGTCTCATCGGTCAGTCCGTCACCTTCATTACCAATGAAATAAGCACATGGCAGGCTCAGTTCGTTAACATTTAACTCATTGCCCTTAAGGTGCATCGCGAGTGTCTCTGTTCCCGTCTCATTGAAATAAGCGAAACACTCGTCCATGGTCTTTCTGACAATCGGAATATGCCACACTGAACCCATGGTCGCCCTGATGACTTTATCGTTATATGGATCACATGTTGTAGGGCTTACGATTACCGCTGTGAGGCCAAATGCATCTGCCATCCTGATAATGGTTCCGAGATTGCCAGGATCCTGCGTATTCTCAAGCACTACATAGATGTTCTTACCATCTTCTTTTGAAGGGATCTCGGCAGATATCTGAGGTTCTTTTATAACGATCGCAACACCCTGCGGATTAACGGTCTGGGATATCTTTGCGAAAACAGTTTTTGCTAATATGAGCGGCTCAATATCCGGCGTGAATTCCTTTGCCCAGGAGACCCGCTCTTCAGTGGCGATAACCTCTATTGCCTTCTGTCCGCTCGCGAGAGCTTCTTCACAGAGTCTTGTACCTTCAAGGTAGATCACGCCTTCAGCTCTCGCATGCTCTCTTTTTGTGAGCTTTGCGATTCTTTTTACGTTCGGATTGTCGCGGCTGGTGATTACCAAGTGAAGAAACTCCTTTCGAAATGCAAAATCATTATATATGTAAAAAGCCGGCTATAAAAGCCGGCTCATTGAATTACAGCTGAATTATATATTAGAGAGCTGCCTTTGCCTTCTCAACGAGAGAAGCAAAACCTGCTGCATCTGTAACAGCGATATCAGAGAGAACCTTACGGTCAAGCTCGATACCAGCCTTCTTAAGGCCGTTCATGAATCTTGAGTAGCTCATGTCGTTCAAACGGCAAGCTGCGTTGATACGAACGATCCAGAGTCTTCTGAACTCTCTCTTCTTATTTCTTCTGTCTCTGTAAGCATAGTTACCGGACTTGAGAACCTGCTGGTTAGCAACCTTGAAAAGCTTGCTCTTATGACCCCAATAACCCTTTGCTGCCTTTAAAATCTTATGATGACGCGCTCTTGTGCGGATTCCTCTTTTAACTCTTGACATTATCTTGTCCTCCTAATTCTAAGCAATTAAGCGTAAGGGATCATCTTCTTGATGATTCTTGCATTCTGATCTGAGCATACCTGGTTATGTCTAAGGTGTCTCATTCTCTTTGTAGGTCTCTTGCTCAGAATGTGGCTTCTGAATGCCTGCTTATGGAGAACCTTACCGGTACCGGTTACCTTAAATCTCTTCTTTGAAGAAGTGTGTGTTTTCTGCTTGGGCATATTTCTATCCTCCTAAATTATTTTTTCTTTGCCGGCGACAGGTACATTACCATGTTCCTGCCCTCAATCTTCGGCGGTCTGTCTACTGAACCATATTCGGTTACGCTGTCAGCGAAGCTGGTCATGACCTCGAAACCTTTATTCTGGAAAGCCATCTCGCGGCCTCTGAATCTGATGTTAACCTTGACTCTGTCACCTGCTGATAAGAACTTAATAACCATTTTGCGCTTAACTTCAACATCGTGAACATCAGTCGTAAGCTTAAGTCCTACTTCTTTGAGCTCGGTCTCTTTCTGCTTCTTCTTTGCTTCCTTTTCTCTCTTGCTCTTCTCGAAAAGGAACTTGTTGTAATCCATTACACGGCAAACCGGGTTATCGGGATTGGGTGAAATGCAGACGAGATCTAATTCAGCATCTTCAGCACTCTTAAGTGCTTCTTCGATTGACACAACGCCAACCATCTGTCCTTCTGCGTCAATAAGACGAACCTGAGGGAACTTGATAGCTCCGTTAATCATCTGAGTATCATTGGTCTTTGCGATGGTAGCCACCTCCTTCATTAAAAACTACTTAAAACTCCACATAAAAAAAGAACGGATAAAATCCGTTCTCTCATAACAACCCTGCCCTAAGCGAGCAACCCCTCTATATAAAAGGTAATTATCTATGTTATGACCTTTTCACAAGCCTGAGCCGCTGAAGGTGAGAAACGGACGTTCTTCTTTCACGTGCGATATAATAATTGAGTTTTGCCACAAAGTCAAGAGGGCGATTAATTTTATTTCTCTCGCGCCGGGCTTCCGCGCTCGCTATGCTCGCTTGTGCAGAGGCGCTCTTTCAATAAAATTAATCGCACGATAAGGGTAAAACCTTAATGTATAACCTTAAGGAACGAGCGCCTGTGTATCGGGGTCATTCCTTTTTCGCGAATCGCGGTATAGTGATCCTTTGTGCCGTAACCCTTATGCTTGGCAAATCCGTAGCCAGGATACTGTTCATCGTATTCCATCATGATGTGGTCCCTGGTTACCTTTGCGAGGATCGATGCCGCAGCGATCGAATCGGATTTTGCGTCTCCCTTTATGATCGGAATAACATCAAGGCCCGTACCGCTAAGGTTAACTGCATCGATCAGCAGAATGTCGGGAGACTGGCCCTTTGCAGCAAGTTCCTTTACGCAGTTTCTCATCGCCTTTTTGGTAGCTTCAAGAATATTAATCTCATCGATCTCTTCAGGACTTGAAGAGCACACAGCGTATGCTAATGCCTTCTCCTTGATCGTTACGAAGAGTTCTTCTCTCTTCTTCTCGGAGAGCTTCTTGGAATCGTCTAATCCGAGTATTTTCTCGTTGGGATCAAGTATGCAGCAAGCTGCAACAACTGGACCGGCAAGAGGACCTCTTCCCGCCTCATCGATACCGCCTATCATTTTATATCCTTTTGAGAAGCAGTCGTTCTCATATTCATACATCGCCTCATACTTGGCGATAAGCTGTTCCGTTGTAAGCTTGGGCATGTTTTACCTCACTTAAAATCCTCAGGTAATTCGAGAGTGATCCTTCCGGTCCTTCCCTCTCTTAAGTCGTTCAGGAAGAGCCTTGCGAAGCGCTCCTCATCAATCCTTCCGCCGCTTAAGATGCAGCCTCTCTTCTTTGCCATCGCAAGGAAGATATCGTAGAACGGATCCTGGAAATATCCTTCGTCTTCTTCAGCCTGGATCTCCATATCAACGCCGTAACGTTCCTTCAGAAGATCAGGATAAATATCGTACATTATCTTTAAAGTCTCATAAGCGACCTTAACGACATCGGTAACTTCTTCTTTTACTGAACCTAAAGCAGTAAGACAGATGCCGCTCTTGGCATTCGCGATTCTCGGCCACAAAACACCGGCCATATCCATGAGCTCAAGTCTTCCGCCTGTCATTATCCATTTGAAGTCTTTCGTGACACCCGGCTTATCGCCCGTAACAGCGGCTTTTCTGCCTGCGAGAGCATTGATGATCGTGGACTTTCCTGTGTTCGGCGCACCAACCACCATGACTCTTACGGGTCTTCCGATCCTGCCTTTCTCAGCGGCCTTCTCGAGCTTATCCTTCATGAGTTCCATCGTGATCTGGTTAAGCTTGTCGAAGCCCTTTTTATGCGTGCTCTCAAGCGCGCATGCGCGTGTCTTTTCAGACTCAAGGCTCTTAATCCACAATGGAGTTTTCGAGGGGTCGGCGAGGTCAGCCTTATTAAGGATTACGATCCTGGGCTTGTCACCGATTATCTTATCGAGTTCCGGATTGCGGCTCGAGAAAGGTATCCTGGCATCGCACGTCTCGTATACAAGATCGACGAGCTTTAATCTCTCGCCCGTCTCATTGAGAGCCTTTCGCATGTGCCCCGGAAACCAGTTGATGTCATTCTTTTTCTCTGCCATAAGAACTCCTTATTAGTTAACTGCTTGATTTTATCACAAATACGCTCCGTGTAACTTGCGCATGCAAAGTTTGTGCAAACTTTGGGCTGAACTTGCTCATAGTTTGCTTGTCAGTTCGAAAATGCAAAGTTCGTGCATAGTTTGGGCTTAACTTTGCACTAAGTTTGCACGGCAGACGCCGTGTGCATTTTTTGTGTAGTATTCGGACCCTTTTACTACACTTTTTTTGCACTCCCGAAAAATCGCACCCGCGGAAACGTCACGCCCTAAACGCAACAAAAAAGACCGCCTCGATTGAGACGGTCTTAAATGTTCGATTAAGATTGCGATTAGATCTTCTGTGTGATCTTTGCAGCCTTGCCCTGACGATCGCGGAGATAATAGAGCTTTGCTCTTCTGATCTTACCCTTACGAATAACGTCGATGTGATCGATCTTGGGTGAGTTTACAGGGAGAATTCTCTCTACGCCGATACCGTAAGATACACGGCGAATTGTTATTGTCTCTGAAAGGCCCTGGCCTTTTCTTGCGATGACATAGCCTTCGAATACCTGAATACGCTCCTTAGCGCCTTCCTTGATGAGAAGGTGAGCCTTTACGAAGTCTCCGACTTCAACTTCAGGATACTGGTTGCGAATATTCTCGCTCTCGATGACTTTTACTAAATCCATATTGTTTGTTTCCTCTCTTTCCTGCAGATGTTCTTGCCTGGATATGGCAGAGGACCACCCTGATAACTGGAGAATTTTAGCACATGCCTCTGTCAAAGGCAAGCATTTTTGCCCAATCACTCTCAGATATGTCCAACTTATCAAGCATATCGGGCCTGTTGTGCCATGTATCGACCAGTGCAGCAATGCGGTTATAGTCTGATATCACTGCGTCATTGCCGTTTTTTAGCACTTCCGGAACCTCTTGGTCATGCCAGACAGGTGGTTTGGTATACTGCGGAGCTTCAAGCATTCCGGCGGTATGCGACTCATTGGTATATGCCTCTTCATTGGGAAGCACGCCCGGAATAAGTCTTGCGACTGCATCTATGACAACGATTGCCGCCGTCTCTCCTCCCGTTAGGACATAATCTCCGATCGATATTTCCTCATCACATATCTCGTTTATTACGCGGGCATCAATGCCTTCATAGTGACCGCAGATGATGAGCAGATTATCGTATTTGGCAAGTTCATGTGCCTTGGCCTGATTGAACACCTGTCCCTTCGGTGACATGTAAACCGTATGAGGCTTCTTGCCGCCGCAGAGCTCGACCGCCTTCCCGTATGCTCCGTAAACCGGTTCGGGACGGATCATCATGCCGGTACCGCCGCCGTAGATGGTGTCATCTATGCGGCCGTAATTGTTGGGCGCGTAATCTCTCATCTGGATGCACTCCAAAGAAAAGGCACCCTTTGCCATTCCCCTACCCGTTATGCTGGTATCAAGAAATGTCGTTACCTGCTCGGGAAACAAAGTTGCTACATAGAATTTCATGATTGCGGCGGATAATTCTGCTGTTGATGGTAAATATCGCCGATAAATGCCTGTCCTATTGCATCAACGCTGATGGCAGTTCCACAGAACTTGCAGTAATCGACCGTTCCCTTACGGATCTTATTGGCTGTAGCACCGCAGTTGGGGCATGTAACGGATACGTACTCTTTCTCAAGAGCATCCTGATACTGCTGCTGATTGAATTCCGTCTGAACTTTATCAGCTTCAGCCTGTGCCTGTTTTGCCTTCTGCTGGGCAACGGCAACCTTACGCTTCTTGATGATGCTTGCCACTATAACGATTCCGATAACTGCAACTATCGCAACAGCGATAATCGTGGTGATCTGCCTGAATGACAGCTGTTTGATCATCATTCTGTCGCCGGCCTTCTCAAATGCCTTAGCAAAGAACTCTCCTTCATTCAGGTCATTGGAAGTATAGTAATAATCAATAAAATCAAGCAGAATCTCTCTTGCTTCATCATCCATGATCTGAACTTCAGCATCATAACCCGGAGTTACAGTACAGATGTATTCACTTGAAGCATTAGGATATTCACGGAAAATAACAAGGACATGTCCCTCGTCATCTCCGAACATTTCCTTATATCTTTCCTCTCCGAGATCTTCAAGACTTCCTTCAGATTTGTAGTTTTTGCCATCTACGCCAGTTATCCAGAGATAAGGCTGAACGCCTGTTACGTCATAGAAATGCTGAAGACCGTTGATCAAGGCCTTCTCTTCACCTTTCTCATCGATCCAGTCGCCCCAGTCATCCTGATACCACTCATCTATGGGATCGCATTTTGATTCAGGCAGAGGTTCCCTGTTGGTCGTCGAACGCTCAATCAAAAAATAATTGAGCGGACCCAAATTGAGGTCGGGTCCTTTGATCGCAAATGCCATGCCTAAAGCGGTTAAAAAAATACAAAGATAGACAAATAATATACCGCCGCAGCCGAGTCTTCTACCGCCGCCGCCACCACCGCCGCTGCCACTACGGTAACGTGTTGAACTGCTAGAATAGTGTGATCTTCCAGAATGATGAGAATATGATCCCGAAGAACGCCGTGATGAACTATGATGTGAATGACTGCTTGAATGATGTGAGCTGTGGTGTGATCCACCGCCTCCGCCGCCTCTTCCCATAACTAAACTCCTTCCCCCAATATTGCGTTTTCCGCAATAATTTCCAAGGGAATAATATCATAAAACAATCAGGTTTTCGATTTTGGTATTAATACTTAAGCAGTACGGCACTTGCAGTAAGGCCTGCAGCCGTTCCGATAAGAAGGACCGTATCACCTTTTTTGATCTTACCATGATCGATCGCCCACATGAATGCATGAGGTATGGCAACAGACACCATGTTGCCGTACTCGGGAACGATGTCGATATACTTGTCTTTGGGAATCCCAAGTCGTGACATTATCATGGACAGCGCTTTGCTCGCCTGGTGAGGAATGATCATGTCGATGTCATTAACCGTATAACCGCTCTCTTTCTGGAAATCCTCAAAGAACTTAGGCAGCTTCTTACCGGCAAGTCGTAAGACTTTGAGGCCGTTCATGTCAAAGAAGTATTCTTCAGTGCCCTCGACATAATACTTGGGAAGATAATTGGTAAGTCCGCCTCTGATCTCAGTGTCATGAGCTCCCTCCGACCAAGTGTTCTGCTTACCGTATATAACGCCTGCAGAACCGTCTTCACATTTGCTCAGTATGAGCGCTGCTGCGCCATCACCGAATAGCTCGTAGCTCTCTTTCTGTTTGGGATTAAGACCCAGAGATGCCTTCTCGCTCGCAACGATCAGTACCTTGTTATAACGGCCTGCATCAATCAGATAACTTATAGCATCGACGGCAGCAATAAAGCTAGTGCATGTGGTGTTGATGTCCATTGCAGGAATACTCGTTCCCTTTGCGATCTGCTCATGAATGAGCGCCGCATTACACGGAATGGGCTGGATGCCTACTGCGGAAGTTGCAACGATGCAGTCGATCTCGTTTATGTCTATTGCAGCCTTGCTAAGTGCATTTTTAGCGGCTGTTACAGCCATTGAGAGCTGTGTCTCAGAACTTCCCTCCGGAATTCTGTGTCTTATCTGTCCGTCGAACTCGACAGTTTCTGAAGGTACATAATAACCGTAACCGATTATCTCAACTTTTCTCATGATCTCTTTCTCCTTGATTCCACGCGCTTCAGTTTCCTGCTTCGGTCAAATGTATAACCGTTGAAACTTACATGCGGTATTATAAATTCTCTATCCTCAGCCATCTTGTTAAGTTCAGTCATGAACTTATCCTTCATGGCATCGTTCTCATTCCAATAAACATTTATATCACCATTTTCTTCCTGGACAATACGGTAATCACTAACTTCACCGATAAAAAGAACTAGTCTTCTGATAAAATCCGGAAATACAGTTACCTTCTCATTATTCTTACCGTCGAAAACAAATACGTCGTCTTCTCTGCCCTCTATCCTCTCAAGTGCCGTAAAGCAGCTTCCGCACGGGCAGGGTTCTTTTCTCTCGACGAGAATGTCGTTTAAGCGGTAACGGATTATCGGCTGTGACGTCCTGGTGAAATCCGTAATGATGGGTATGAATCTTCTGTCGTCCAAATACTCCTTTTCCACGTGAACGATATCCTCATTAAGATGGATCGTTCCGTACTCGCATGTGGTCGCAAGACATCCTTCGGTACACTGATATACCTGATGGATAACTTCAGTGTTAAATGCCTTGCTTATGACCTCTCTGTCCCTGTCTTCCAATACTTCTGCAATCGATATTACCTTTTTTGGGTGGATATCTTTCGCATGCTTGCACAGATCCAGAAGTATCGACGGCTGGCCAACCACGATGTCAGGCTTCTGGTCTATGAGCTTTCTGATATTATCTTCCACCGGCTGGTATATGTCATAGAAAACAAAGTGAATATTGGATGATTTTACGGACTCGTAAAGATTCGAATTTGCCCTCATGAAGAAAGCAACTTCGTACTTATCCAGAATGGAACCGTACAAGACTTTTGAGAGGATATATCCGGCCCACATGTCTTTCTCTTTGTCAGACACGAGGAATATGCCTCTTGTATCACTTGTTCCGGAACTCAAACCTACCGTAATGTGATTGAGTTTTTCTGAAAAATCGCGGCTCCTCTCGGAATCGATCGCAAGCTTCATCGCCTCATCACGGTTCGTTCCAACGGTATTGAGATCGTCGAAATTAGCCATCATCTGTTTCTTATCCATCAGAGGATATTCAGACAGCGGCTTGCCGTTGTAAGACTCATACATTTTAGAGTGCGTCGTTACGAACTTGAGCTGCTTTTCTATCTGCTTCTGCTGGTACTGCTCGAGCTCCGCACGGTTCTTAAAATGCTTGTTCTTATACTTCAGATATGTCATGAGGATACTGATCTTATTGCTCATAAATACCCTCCTTGAATTCTTCGTGAGAATAGATGACCTTCACCTCAGGATGCTCCTGCTCAAAGGCCATTATGCGCCTTATAGAATCCTTATACAT
>Ga0265298_10001962_pt1 | contig 29713 bp, 10 predicted proteins | sample AusTroGonzalo_MG_3_FD_193486 | JGI IMG/M metagenome (GOLD analysis project Ga0265298, IMG submission 193486) | Bovine rumen microbial communities from tropical cattle in Woodstock, Queensland, Australia - Gonzalo_01 | ecosystem: Host-associated > Mammals > Digestive system > Stomach > Rumen ...
CTTCCACAAAAAATCATTTTCGTATATAATATCAGAGAGTTGGCTATTATTGGCAGAGAAGATATGACTCAGTCCGACAATAGCGAAATTCGTCAAACGGAAAGTACAGATGGTTGCGTCACCTGGACCGGTGGAAACCTCCAAAAATGTACGTATTTTCACCACATTGGTGAAGGCGCCTGGAATCAGGAAGATTTTACCAGGGAGGATATGGAAATGAAACGCATACTTTGGTTGTCCTTGTGACTGATCCTGTTCCTTGGAACGATGGATTGTCACTGACATTTTTGTCATAGGGAATATCGCTTCAGCGCATCATGTTATAGAAAAGAGGTCAACAGAATGAAAAAGTCAGCGATCTGGTTCCTGGTTCTGCTGATATTGCTGTTGTTTCTGACAGCAACCGCACAGGCAGAAGGGGGGAATTTCGGAAAAGGATTAAACTGGAGCCTGAATAGCCAGGGTGTACTGACCATCAGTGGAAACGGACCCATTCCGGATTTTGCCGATTATTTCGAATATTCCAATGCATCGCCGTGGAACAAATACAGAAGTAAGATTAAATCCGTTGTCATCAACCCAGGCATTACCGCGGTCGGTGATAATGCTTTCTCCGACTGTGAGAAGCTGGCAAGCGTTACTCTTCCTGATTCTGTGACACGTATCGGAGACTACGCTTTTGCCTGGTGCTACGCTATGAGGCAGGTCACTTTTCCTGAACATCTGACCACTTTGGGTTATTGCGCATTTGTCGAAGCTCCGCTGACAAGCGTTTCACTTCCGGCGGAGGTGAACGAACTTCACTGGCCTTTCTGCGGATGCGACGAACTGACCGCTATCAATGTTGATGCCACAAATCCATATTTTTCCTCTGTCGACGGTGTGCTCTATAATAAAGACCGAACCGTTCTTATTGAATATCCGTCAGCAAAACCGGGAGAGTCCTTTACCGTTCCGAATGGAGTGGAAAGAATCGGCAGGAGCGCGTTTTACGGATGTCACCTGAGCAGTCTGACATTTTCAGAAACCGTAAATCATATTGATTCTTTTGCGCTCCCATACTGTCAGAACCTGACTGAAATCACCATTCCCGGCAATATCAAGGAGATTGAAAGTAATGCTTTCAGTTGTTGCAACTACCTGAAGACTGTCCGGCTCTGCGAAGGTATTGAAATCATTGGTCCCGATGTCTTTGAAAGCTGCGCCATTGAAACGATCGACATACCGGCAAGCGTCACAGTGCTCGGAAATGAGTATGGCCATCCATTTTCACGCTGCTGGTCGCTCCGGGAAATCCGCGTCGAAGAAGACAATCCGTTTTATACAGCCCGGAACGGTGTTCTTTTCAGCAAAGACATGGAAGAATTGGTTACCTTTCCACTGGGAAAAGAACAATGGGCCTATAACGTTCCGTCGACTGTAAGAAAAATCCGCCCCTATGCCTTTTCCGAGTGCATGATGCTATCCTATATCACTCTTCCGCAGAATCTGGAGCAGATAGAAGATTTTGCCTTTGAGGGCAGCATGCTTTCCATCATTTCAGTTCCGGCCAGTCTAAAAAATGTCGGACTGTGCGCCTTCCGTTACTGCGAAAACCTAAGCGATGTATGTTATGCCGGCAACGCTGAACAATGGCAGGCAATCAGCTTTGATGAAGAAAACGACAGCATAATCAATGCAAATATCCATTACAATGCCTACTGGTATTACATTGACATTTCGATTCCGTCCTGTGTCACAAAAATAGAAAGCGAAACCTTTGCCAATATTCCGGATGATTCAGTCGTATATATCCATGACAACGTTACATTCATCGCCGACGACGCCTTTAAAGGTGTTAACGGTCTTGTAATCTGCGGAGTACCGGGCAGTCAGGCGGAGACTTTTGCAACCAGCAAAGGCTATACTTTCTTCGGGCAATAGAACCCAAATCCTATAATAATCCTTAATAGACCGAAAAAGCTCATCTGGTTTACTGGAAAACACGGATTGATTCCCGGCACAAAAGTTTCGCAAGTCAGAGGGATGAAGAATGACCGTCCCCGTCAATCAAGCGGATAGAAAGTATAACTGTCGTCAGATGTCGCAAATGTATCTGCTGTGCTGCCTGATTTTCCATAGATCAACAGGTTTTGACACCCATCAAAAGCATCCTCACTGATAATCGTATGCTTTCCGAGGAAAACCGCAACTGTCAGTTTTCCGTTATCCGCAAACGCACGGGAACCGACCCTTTCGCAATTCTCATGGATTACCACAGCCTGAATGCCTGCTCCCGCAAAGGTATCACAATCGATATTCAGCGTGTTTTCGGGAAGTCTCAGCACGTTTCCGGGCAATTGTGGTCCCCAGACCGCATACAGCGTCATGTCTTTTTGTTCTTTGAAAGTACTTCCGGGGCCATAACAAATGACATTTGTTCTCGGATTGTCCGTCCATCCTGCAAATGTATAATGATTCCGTGTCGGAACGGCGTCTGTTATGCGGCTTCCATACGCAAGAAGATGGCGCGTCGGAGCATTGTCTCCGCCTCTCAGATCATATTGCAGCAGGTATACCGGCTTACCGATTACATAAACCGGAATACAAACGATTGCCAGTGGTTCCTTCGTTGCTTGGTTCATCAGGGTGAAGATTGCAGCATCATTGCCCGTTTGTTGGGGAACAAAGGTAATGTTGAAAATCAGCGGCTGACTCCCGGATTCAGAACTCCAGGAACCGTTCTCCACCCTGAATGCACCTGTATTGTGCTCACATCGAATCGATATCTGATCTGGGAAATTCCCGTAAAACCGGAGGCTGAACGGAAGTGCGCGCTGCACAGTGCTGCTGAGCGTAACGCTGGTAAAGGACGGATAGCACTGTATTTCTCCCTGTACAGTAATATATACTTCAACGCTTGCGCGAACTTCTTCATTGCACACCAGCGCAAATACAGCCCGTCCGGCTCCGGGTCTCACAGCCGTAATCTTCACATCGTGCGCCTTTTCATGCCAGTCTCCGACCCACTCAATCCTGTAATTGTCCCCGGCAGAAGCCCAAAGTGTAAAACTGAACATCCCCGGGATATACCCTCCGCCTGTCAGCGTAATCGTTTTGGAAACGTTTTGATCCAGGTCAAAATCATCCATAAAATTCTGACTAGTCGTGATCGTCGCGGGACGTTCTGTCGCGTAAATACGAAAATTACAGGCAGCCAGAATCGCATTCGATGAATCAACAATTCGAAACGTCAGGTCAGTCCAACCGCCGGCCACGGCTGTAATCCGAAACTTTGCGGTTGTATAATCCCATCCAAGGAAATCAAGGCGAAAGAAATTGGGAGTATTCTCTGTGATTGCGGTACTGATGCTGAAACCTTCGGCAGGCAAATTGCCCCGACAATATACATTCACATCAAACGTCGCCGCATCCGGAACGGACAGATTACAGCCGGTCCAGGACGGAATCACTTGGGGAGGCGTGCCCGCCGGAGAAACCGCAGCTGTCGGAAGATAGCCGCTTTTCCCCTGATAGGTCGCATGCACATACTGTTCGTCTCCCATGGTAACTTCAACCACAGCGCCGGCCGGAATCGTGACAAGCGTCTGATAGTCGGAACCATGTCCTTTTTTCAAAGCAACGCTCCCCTGAGTGATATACTGTCCCGCTACTTCAGCCGAACACCAGCAGGCCCCCTCCCCGCCCCAGGAAAGAGTGACCGGTGACTGGCGCAAATAGGTGAGTTGATAGTAAAGCTCATGCTTTGTTGTACGCTGGTTCCAGTGAATGGCGCATTGATGACCGTTGTTACAATCCACATACATAACGTCTTCGCCGCGAACCGCGATGATAAAAATCGTATGATGATCATCGTTGATCCGAACCACATCTCCGGGTTTTATAACGGCCATGGCTATACTCGGATCCGTAATTTTATTCCATTGTATAATACTCTGTCCTGTGACATCATAGGCAAGTTTCGCGGCAAATCCGTGACACTGAGTGCCCAGAGGGTCACCGTCCAGATAGAAGGTATTGCAGGTAACAATGCCTGAGGTGAAATAGCCATAATCCTGATCGTCATGAAACGGGCACGGGATGTCTGTCCAGTTATCCGGTTTGCTGCGTTCCGGCTCCGCTCCCGGATTGTTCGCATGATTCCAGTATTTCCCCTCCGGAAACTTCTTCCGAAGTTGCACGACAGACATGGTCCCGGAGAAAGTCAGTGCGTTTCCGCTGCTGAGCGGGAGTGATTTGCTCAGTGATTGGATGCTCCGTCTGCTCTCCGCCAAAGGCGTATAAGGCACACAGAGCATTTCCGGTGAATCGCTGAGCGTTTCTGTTTCCGTTCCGGTTTCATTCGTTGCAAACCGGTCCAGTTCATAATAGGTCAGTTCGTCTATACCGTCTGAATGAGCCGTTTCAATGGTTTCGGCGAATTCCGATACCAGTGGCTCCGGAAACGAAAATTCAATTTCCTCGGCAAACGTCCTGTTCACGATGGAGAGCAATGAGATGATCAAACAAAGAAACCGAATAAAGGTTTTCTGATGTTTACGCATCTGCATTGCTCCCTCCTCTGCCATGATGCACCGCTAAAAATCTATCAGATGTTATACCGATGATACGGTATCAGCCGTTGCCGCTGTAAGGATCCTCCAATCCGGTAAAAGGATTACCGTATGTTTCAGCCGGGCTTCCGTCGATTCCGAGAATAACAGTATTTTCAGGCAAAGCATCTTCTACAATCGTACAGCCGTATGGAATGTAGATATATTCAAGGCTCGGGCAATCAGCAAAAGCTTCGGTACCGATCAATGTCACCTGATCCGGGATCCAGACATACCGGGCGTCAATCCCGACAAACGCACTGGCCTCCACGGTAGTCAGATCCAACGGCAGGATGAAATCCGGATCGTCCGACGGGAAAGGATTGCCGTAAAACGCGGCAAAACCCACTTCGGTAACATTAGCCGGCAGCTCTATATGATACAGATGACCCTTTTGATCACTGTCCGGATAGAAGAAGTCCTTTTTTGAAGTTTCAATGCCAAAGGGAATCGTAACGCTGGACAGTTTACAGGATGCAAAAGCTTCCGAACCGATTGTCAGCAGGCTTCCCGGGAGCTTTACTGTTGTCAGGGCTGCACATTCGTTGAAAGCACAACTTCCGATACCAGTTACACCATTCTCGATCACCACTGATTTGATCTTCTTGCGGTATCCAGCCCAAGGCGCCGGGGCTTCATTGTAATCCTCCATAGCCCCGGTACCGTAAACCATCAGCACGCCTTTGCTGTCCAGCGTCCAGTTCAGATCCTCACCGCAGGTACCGTAGGCAGTATAGGACGCGAATCGAATCTTCTTCTCCTTCAGAGAACCTTTTCCATCCGCGTCTATAAACTCGATTTTATCCCAGTCGGCTTTTGTACCGTTGTAGTAAATATCTTCCAGCTTATCGCAATCCCGAACAGTGAATCCACTGATTCTCTTGATACTGTGCGGAATACTGAGGCTCTTCAGGCTGTAACATTGCATGAAAACAGCCCCTTCGAGGCTTTCCACGCCTTCCGGAATAGTGACATTCGACATGTAACATTCCTCAAAAACCGCCGATCCAATACTTTTCACGGAGGATGGAATATTGATTCGGGTAAGATTGGACTTGCTGAATGTGCAAGGTGCAATACTTGTTACACCTTCCGGTATCGTAATGCTCTCCAATCTGCAGCCATGAAAAGCGTACGTCCCTATTTCGGTCACGCTGGCTGGGATCAAGATTTCAGTCATCCAGCAGTCATAAAAAGCAAAAGTGCCGATACTTGTCACGCCGTCTTCAAGAACCACCTTGCTAATTTCTTTGTTGCTCAAATGCCACGGGCCATAATGTTTATAATCATACATATCGCCACTGCCGGAAATCTTCAGCGTACCTTTGTTATCCAGAATCCAGGTCAGATTGTCGCCGCAGGCACCTTCACTCGGTAGTCCAATAATTCCATCATTACACTGAATAGGCATATTGATCAGGGAATCGTTTCCTGTTTTACTGATTGTAATCTGGCTCCATTCCGTCTTTTCCCCATTATAGTAAACATCTTCCAGACCGATACATCCGCTGAAGCAGTTATCGCCAATACCGGTCAGGGTGCCCGGGAGAAAAATACTGTACAACCCGGAACAGTTCCGGAATGCCGCTTCTCCGATCGTCTCCAGGGATCCATATAAACTGAGATACGATAATGCGTTGCAGGAATCAAACGCATTAGCTCCAATTGACGTAATGCCGTCAGAAATATACACATAGGTGATGCTGTCCCTGTATGCCAGCCATGCTTCATTTTTCTCCGCGTCCAGATCCGGCATTGCTCCGGTTCCTGTGATGGACAGATTTCCTCCCCATTCATCCAAACTCAATGTCCATTCCAGCTCTCCCAACGTACCACTGTGCGTCTCGGGGCCCATAGGATCATAAGGGTCATAGGGATCAACCGGGCCTGATGGATCTGATGATCCGGAGGAAGCAAACACCGCACAGACTTTTTTCGTTTCTCCTTCATCTGTCAGATCAAAAGAGTAATCTCTTTCAATGCTCAACGGCTCTGTTCCTGTAATCTGCAGTGTCTGATCTTCCGCGTCCAGCGTTTCTCCACTGTACCAGCCGAGGAAAGTATAATCTGGAGTCCAGTAAGCCGTCAGATAAACCTGTGTCAGTCCTTTCCCAGTTCCATCATAGCCGCTGTTGCATTCAAACATGGAATATGATGGATTTGTATTTGCGTTCACCGTACAGGAACCGCGGATTGTTCCGCCACGGCCGTTCACCGGCTGATCAGGATCGGTCAGATCAATAATATCAAGCGAATAATACGTCGTATTCGGTGCCCAGACAGCGAACAGTCTCAGGTCTTCCGACAGTGTGACATATTGCTCGTCTTCATATGTTACGGGATCGGTTCCACCGGTGGTCCATCCCGTAAAATGATGTCCAGTATATGTAAACGAGTTTTTCTTCAGCCGGGTCAGTTTATTCCTTTCCATGCCCTGACTAGTTTCCTGCAACGGTTGGTTATAACCATCGAAAGCAATCGCTGCTCCGTCAATAACCGTAAAAGGAATCTTTTCCTCAACCCACTGATAACCTACCCCATGGACTTTGACGGAAACCAAATACTCCTTCGGATAACTGTCTCCGTATTCGAGTAGCTTAGTCGGAATCCTGGCAATAAAAGATGGTGCTGCCCCACTGTAAGAATCCTGAAAAATCGCCCCGCTGGTTTCTGTTCTGTTTGTAACCGTTACTACCGCTTCATATTCGCCAGCCCGGGCAAATACATCCGGATCCGCTTCAACTTTCAGCTCCAGCATTTCGCCTCTCAGGATCGGGACCGAAACGTTCGTCAGGGGCGTTACATCAAATTCGATCGTTTCTCCATCTTCAGCCCCAGCGGAGGTGGCCAAAATACCAAAGAACAGCGCCATAACTGCCAGCACCGTTAGAATTCCTCTTAAATTCTTATGCAGTTTCATCATTTCCGCTCCTCACTTTCACTATTGCCTGTTCCGCTGTCAATATATTGTATAGCACAATTGACAGCTTTTGTAAACCGGAATCATCTGCCATTCAGTCGATCGAAACCAGATACTCAAGGCCGCTTTCTGCAGCCCATGGGATCCAGGATTCATCCGGAATCACAACGAGAGGATGGTCGCCGTCTTCGAATGCATCATTACTGATGGATCGAACACTTTGGGGAATAAAGACAACCTGGAACGAAGTACCGCTGAATGCCTGGGGCCCGATTTCACGGATGCCCGTTGGCAAAATGCAGGCATTATCCATCATTTTCTGCCCATACAAGTGATAAATCAGATCTTTTGTATCAATAATACCGTCCCTGTTCGCGTCATAAAACTGAATTCTGTAATCGAGTTCCACCGTGCCTGTATAGTTTCCGATCCCCTTGATGGTAAGTTTCCCTGGGCCAATTTTAATGCTCTCAGATGGAATCAGGCAAAAATCACAACCGTTTCGGACTGAAGCACCTTTCTGGATCATCAGATTTTTGGAAAAGTCGATGGGTTGGCCTGTATATAGAATCGATGTGGGGTTGCGCAGGGAAAACCAGGAGGCCTCCAGCAGGATTTTTCCGTTTTCGCCAAGAAGACGGAAGTTCACATCATTATTGATTGCATATTGCCAGGGACCGGTTGATTCATATACGGCTACAGTGGCACCGCTGAAAGCTTCTTCATCTATTGCCGGATTACAGTCCGGTTCAAAAGAAATAAGAGAATAAGAACAGCCTTCAAAGGCGTAGGGCCCAATTTCCGTTACGGAAGCGGGGATGTTGATACGAAGACCATCTATTTCACCGAATGCGGCCAGGCCGATAGATTCCAACCCCTCCGGCAGTGTAATGGCTGAGGCCTCGGCTCGATAAAATGCACCTTCCTCAATCCGCTTCAAATTCTGCGGCAAAACGAAGGACCGGATGCTGCTGTAGGAAAACGCGTACTCTGGAATGGTCTCCATGTTGTCCGGCAGAATGACCTGCTCGGAGCTTGCGCCCGCAAATGCGAATTCCTCAATCGATGTCACCGTCGAAGGAATGGTATAGGATCCGGTTTTGCCTCCAGGGAATGCAATCAGTTTTGTACCGTCCTTTGTAAAAAGAACCCCGTCGATACTCCGGTATACCGGATTGTTTTCAGCAACGCGAATTTCAGTCAGACTGCTGCAACCGTAGAACGCGTCGGCGGCCAGAGAAGTAACAGTAGCCGGAATGGTAACAGTATCCAGCCCTGTACAATAGATGAACGCCTCCCTGTCTATGGCGGTCACGCCTTCCGGAATAACCACAGAACTGATTTCCGAATGGTTGATAAAAGCATGATAACCAATCTGGGTGAGTGAATACCTATCAAGAACAGACGGGATGACAACATCTGTTGTGCCGTCAAGGTTCAGGAAGGATTTAATGGAGACAGCTCCGGGTGAAGTAATCTGATAATCGTAAGGATCGTCATACGGTCTGATGGTATAGGCTCGCGGAGCCTTTCCGTCATATCCGGCTTCCAGGACGCAGTACTTTCCGTCAAGGAGAGCGATAGCGTTATAATGGCCGCTTCCTGCCCCGTCTTTACCGCGTTCGTCATTCGGCATAGCTTCGATGCCAAGTTTCTCGGCCATATGCAGGATCGTATAAGTACTAGCCCAGCAGTCACCTTTTCCGGTAACAACCAATGGAATCCAATTGCTCGTGTTTCCATAATCCCGGTTGGCGACAAATTGACAGATTTTCTGGGCCTTCTCCATATCTGTCATGGTATCTGAGATGTTTTCGCGAATATATTTGTCAATAACCGAGTCCGCATAGTATTCAGCGTAATCAGTCACATGTATTTTGATCTTTTTCCCGTCCACCTGAATCACGGAATCTCCGCTTTCATATCGGGTCTCCACTTCATCCGCTTCGCTCCCGGATATCGGATAAGAATAGCCATAACCGCCATACCAGTACACGGTGGTTACTTTCGGCGTTACGACTCCGTTGGTAACGGTAATATGCTTTCCGCCTTCAAGGATCTGCACACTCTTTCCGGTATAATTCAACCGCTGCGGGTATGATGCCGGAACAGAGCCAAGATCCTGCTTATATGTACTGTCCAGAAAATAGAGCGTTTTTTCCTCATCACACGCAATGCCGCCGATAACTGATATCCTGTACAGATAGTCGTCCCGGGTTGAGGCTGTATGGCCGTATTTATCGGTAACCCGGCAGTCGATATACCTTTTGTCAAAATCTGACGAAGCAGTAAATTCACAGATCCTTCCGTTTTTGCCTTCCCATTTTTCCCAGCTGGTTCCGTTTGAGCTGAGATACCACTGACAGGAAACGTCCTGACCATACGTGATGACCTCCAGGGAAACCGGATCTCCGGCTTTCACCGCGGTTGAAGGCCAGTTATACCGGTCTGCTATGGGGAGCACAGAAACGTTGACAGTATCTGACTCAACACTACCGGCATTGTTGGAAACGATACAGCGGAATTCCCATTCGTTGAACTCGGAAACGGCAACTGCAGTGACAGAGGCGGAAGTCATATTCTGCCAGTCTGTCCAGTCAATTCCAACCGTCCGGTACTGCCACTGATAGGAAAGCGATCCGCCGGAAGCTTCCGCCGTCAGCGAAAAGGGAGAAAAACAATCCACTGAAACAGGCGAAGGCTGCACGGCGATGACCGGTTCGCTGTCCGCCAGGGCAGGAGACAATATCATGGCAAAGGCCAGAAAAAGCAGGGAAATGAATACAACAACGCGCGATTCTTTCATCAAGACAGTCCCTTTCTGCGGGGTTTGATACTTACTGCCAACCTTGCTATCCTATTATACACAATTTAACTGAAATCAGGCAAGATTATCACCACCGCGGGATACAAAAACTTCGATATTACTGTTCTTAAAAAGCAGGCCATCAGGCAGGAGAAATTTCTCTTGTGTAAACCAGGAATATATGGTAACATCCTATATGGAGATTTAGATCAAAGAGTAACTATGTTTTACTTTGGAAATAACGAATTCAAAGGAAAGAGGTTGACTAAATGAGGAAAAATTGCATCCTGATCGCAATCGTTGGGCTGTTATTTTTGGTTTTTCCACTGATGGCAAATGCAGAAATTGTCAATAGCGGTACGTGCGGAGAAAACATCACCTGGGAATTGGATAACGCTGGAAATCTATCGATAAACGGCACAGGAGAAATGTATGACAGTGATTCTGATGAATCATTATTTCCTGCCAGTGATGTTAAAAAAGTAGTTATTGGCAACGGAGTTACATCTGTCGGCGAAAGGGCATTCTATGGTTGTTCAGAATTAATCAGCGTTACCTTTCCTAATAGTTTATCACAGATTAAGTATCGCGCTTTTTATGGATGCACAAAACTGGTCAGGGTAATTATTCCTTCAAATGTAAAGACTGTCGGAAATCGTGCTTTTCAATGTTGTTCAAACCTAACTACTGTAACTCTTCAAAATGGAGTAGAGAAAATCGATAACAGGGCATTTGGCGCATGTTCTAATCTCTCAAGTATTTCACTACCCGGTTCATTGAAAATCATTGATTACGGGGCTTTCTGGGATTGTACCAGTCTTACAAATGTTTCAATTCCAAATTCTGTTACTTCAATCGGTGATTATTCTTTCAATAACTGTTCCTCACTAACAACCATTAGTATCCCAAGTTCAGTAAATAATATAGGCGAACATGCTTTTGCTGATTGTGCAGGATTAACGGATTTATATTGCTCCGCAAGTGTAATAGGCAAATATGCATTTCAGAACTGCAATTTGAGTAATATTACCTTATCTTCTGACGTCCAAAGAATAGAATACGGCGCTTTTACCTATTGCAAAGTCCAGACGCTAGTCATCCCAGAAGGCGTTACTTCTATTGATGGATATGCCTTTGGTGAAAGCAATATTACAACTCTTGTTTTCCCGAAGTCACTTATTAGCATCGGAGACGATCTTTGCAGAAATTATTCTTCCTACAAATACGTAACAATCAAAGCAGATTGTGATTCATATGCATATGAATGGGCTCAGCATGCCACTTTCCAAATATATAACAGTGGCATGGGATACTGGAAAGACAGAAGATATAGTTTTATCAGCACTAATCATAAAGAAAAAACAGTAATAAAACGAACCCCCACTTGTAAGGCAACAGGAATAAAAGATACTATTTGTGAAATATGTGGTGCTGAAATAGCAATAAACGAAGAAATACCGATAGTTGACCACGATCCTGCCTCAGATCAGAATGGGTTTGACCCCACATGCATCGAAACAGGTCTAACGGACAGTACCAGTTGTATTTATTGTGGAATGGAAATGAGTTCTCAGGAAATCATACCCGCATTAGGCCATGATTGGGATGCGCCTTCATTCAGTTGGTCAGATGACAATTCAGAGGTAACAGCTTTCCACACCTGTAAACGGGATGAAACACATACAGAGACCGAAACAGCAGCTGCTTCCTATGAAAAAACAAAGGAACCATCCTGTACGGAACCGGGCGAAACGACATATTCCGCAAGTTTCACAAATAAAACATTTGGCGCTGCGCAAAAAACAGTACCCAATATACCTGCCCACGGGCATGATTGGGATTCACCGGACTATTCATGGGCACAGGATAACAGCCGCGTAACTGCTGTTCACTATTGCATCTACGATCACTCCCACCTGGAACTGGAAACAGCAGCTGCTACCTCCACAACAACCGCAACCTGTGATGATCCTGGAGACACAACCTACACTTCCGCTTCCTTCAATAATCCATCATTCAGTGTTCAGAGCAAAACCATCACGGGAACGCCTGCCTTGGGACATGATTGGGACCAACCACAGTACACGTGGAGCGATGACAATAGAATTGTGATTGCTGTGAGAACATGTAAAAGAAATCGAAGCCATTCAGAAAATGAAATGGTCGAATCCACATCAGAACTGACCAAGGCCGCCACTTGCGCTGAAATGGGAGAAACCACCTATACCAGTGCAGCATTTGAAAATGAAGCTTTTGAGGTTCAGACAAAAACAGTGGCAAATATTCAGATTCTGGGTCATGATTGGGGTGAAGCATCCTACACATGGTCAGATGACAACAACACGGTGACGGGTATACGGATTTGCTCACGCAACAAAAAACATATTGATACTGAAACAGTAAGTGTAAACCGGGAAGTCGTAAAATCTCCATCCTGTCTCACAATGGGCATCGCAAAATATACATCTGTTGCGTTCAACAATGAGGCCTTTGAGGTACAATCCAAAACATTAACTGATATTCCTGCACTGGGCCACGATCTGGAACATTGTCCGTCGAAAGATCCGACCTGTCTTGCTGTCGGGTGGTATGCTTATGATATCTGCAAACGTGAAGGCTGCGATTATTCCACATACGCCGAACGTCCGGCATTGGGGCACAACCTTCTACATCATAACGGACAGGCTCCAACCTGTACGGATTATGGCTGGGACAGCTATGATACCTGCACGCGAAACGGCTGCAATTATTCAACCTATGTTAAAAAAGAAGCTTTAGGCCATGATATCGAGCATCATAATGCACAAGCTCCAACCTGTACCGCTGTTGGCTGGAATGCCTATGATAATTGCAAACGCCCAGGTTGCACTTATACCACGTATAATGAAAGAGCAAAACTGGGACATAATACCGTGTATCATTCCCCAAAGGCGCCTACTTGTACTGCTGTGGGTTGGTATGGCTATTATACCTGTAGCAGACCTGGCTGTAATTATTCCACTTATTCGGAACGTCCGGCATTGGGTCATAATCTTTTGCATCATGATGGCCGTGCCCCAACCTGTACGGTTTATGGTTGGGATGATTACGATACCTGCACACGAAGCGGCTGCAACTACACAACCTACGTTAAAAAAGAAGCTTTAGGCCATGATATCCTGCATCATGATGCACAGGCTCCGACCTGTACGGATGCGGGCTGGAATGCTTACGATACATGCAGGCGGGATTGTGGTTATTCGACCACCTACACTGTAATTCCTGCGACCGGGCATGCGTGGAATGAAACAGAGTATATCTGGTCCGAAGATAACACTTCTGTTACGGCAACGCATAAATGCCTGAATGACGAGTCGCATACAGAAACAGAAAAAGTCGAAGTCATCTCTGAGATCTATGCTCCCACCGAAAATCAGGAGGGTATTGCAACATATACATCCAAGAAGTTTGCGGTCAGCAGCTTCACACAGCAAACCAAAACCCAATCAATTCCTTCTCTTCAGGAAATGACAGTTCTCCACCTGCCTGACATGCTTGGGAAGGTTGAAGATGAAGCATTTGAAAATCTCGCCTGCGAAGCGGTTATCGTTCCGGAAGAGTGCACGACTATCGGAAGTCATGCTTTCCGAAACTGCAGGAATCTGAAATATATCCGGATCTCCCAAGAAATTGAGATCGCAGAGGATGCATTTGAGGGCTGTAAGGATGTTATTGTCGACCGATCTAACCCTCCCTTGTCTGATCTCGAAAGAATAATAGATATCAATAATTTCGCCACCATTACTATGCCTGGAAGATTTTATCAAAGAGATATTCAGGGCAAGGAGTCTTATCATGACGATGTTACAGGACTTGAGGTAACAATCGGATCACTCCCGTATTATACATATGACAGCCTGAAATCAGCCTTGAAAAAGGCATACGGGTCAATATCTGAAATATCTTTGAACGGAATCAAAATGATAGGTATTGCTCAGGTTTCATCTTCCTATACAATTTCTGGTGTTGCCTTTATTGCCGGTAATCAGGCATACATGGTAACGTTCATGTTCATAGACAACGCCGGGGGGAATTTGAGCGCTGAAATCATGAATTCTATCAAGATGAAGGATTCCGGTTCAACACTCACACCTCTTCCCGTTATAGAAGGCGGCTGCACTTTGGTACATGACCTGTATGGAAAGACTCTGTCTGAGGCTAATCAATTACTCACGGACAAACTGAATCTATATGACGACGGTCTCTATTACAACGCATATCTGGGAGTCATGCTGGACGGGAATTCAAGAATCAACTGGATCGCAGTCATAGACAATACCAAATATTCGCTATTTGGAGTGAAAACCGGCATGGGTTGGATTCAGGCACAGGCAACGCTGGGCGGCTATGGTGACTGGGGTTGGACACCAATCAACAACAGCCCGAACGACTATTTGTTTGTTTGCAAAAAATATGCAGATCGAAAAGTCATGTTTACAAAGAATTCCAAGGGTAAAGTTCAAAATGTTGCATATGGACAATTGGAATAGATGAAATAATTTCTTCAAGTTGCTTTTAAATTCTTGTTTGGCCGTCAAGAGATCCTATGCATGCCAGATTTTACGCTTGCTTGAAAACAAATAACACTGTATTCAGTAAGTGAATTAAATTCGTGTCTATTCACCAAAGTCGATCATTGCATCCGTACTTCCTGAAAACGCATCTTTCGCTATATCTTCCTCGTTCATATCGGCTGGTATCCAGACATATTTCAGATTTCTGCAGCCTGCAAAAGCTCCGGATTCTATCCGCAGGCACCCTTCTGGAACAATCACCGCATCGCTATCGATTCCGGCAAAGGCGTTCGTTTCGATCACACAAAGATCCACCGGCAATCTCAATACTCTTAGCCCGGAAGGCTCTGCTTTCTGATGGTTACTGTTCCGGCTGCATGTATATGTAACCATAAGTTTCTCTTTCGATTTATCCCATTGATATATGGCATTTCCCCAATCGTGACCGTATACTATGCCGTCCATAATACAGCATCCATCTACCACTTCAATTTCAATACTGTCAGAAATCTTGGATGCCGCTTTTGCCGTAATCACAGTTTTGCCTGGCGCAATGCCCCGTACAATACCGTCCTGATTCACAGTCGCGACGGATGTCTTGCTGCTTGAGAATGTAACCAGATGGTTCTCACAGCTTTGTGTACGCATTTGGATCTTTGCAGTCAGCTGCATCTCCTGGTCAGGTACAATTCGTGATGATTCTGAAAGCAGCTGAACCTTTGTAACCGGATAGCAAAAATGGAGCAACACTTTCTGTCTGACGCCGGTAGCAAAATCTTCCGCCAGAATTGTTACATCCCCCGGTTTGTCTGCAGTAACGGTTCCTTTTGCGTCCACTTTTGAAAAGTCAGGCTGCAGCGTTCTCCAGATCATATCCGTTCCCGATCCCACAGGGGTTGTATCGACAACAGACAGTTTTATCTTTTCATTATAAACCAGCCAGGCTTCCGTAACATTCAGTTGATAGGACTGCGCTTTATTGTATACAGTAATCGTCACCGTATCGGATTTCGACCCGGCTTTTGCCTTTATAATTGCTGTTCCGGCCTTCTGCGCTGTAATCACACCATTCTCCACAGACACCGTTTCCGGATCGGAGCTTTCCCACTCCAGATCTGGAAAATCCGGGAAAACTGTTACCTTAAGCCTTCGGCTCTTTCCACATGGAATCCTAAAGTCACTTTCAAGCACCACGGTGCGGTTTATGCTTTGATTCGGCTTGTCCAGCAAAATAACCGGCCAATTTCTGGCTTTCGCATATTGTTGCGCAGAAGAAAATTCATTACAATATATTTTCAGTGTGGTTCCCCATGAAAAGGCATAGCTGTCTATGTTAACAGCTGTATTCATATCCTGCAGGAATGTCACCGTTTTCAGATTATCGCACTCTATGAATGCCTGCATGGCTACAGATGTAACATTTTCCGGTATTACGATACTTTTCAGACTGGAACAATACATGAACGCATCGAATCCGATACTGGTTACACTTTCGGGGATCGTTATGTCTGCCAGTTTGAAGCACTGATAGAAAACTGATTCTTCGATGCTGCTCAGCTGATTGGACAAGATCACTTTCCTCAGTTTGTGGCATGATGAAAAAGCCCCACCTCCGATACTGACAACACTGTCAGGTATCACAATTTCAGTCAGGCTTTTACAACCACCGAAGGCACTGCTTCCAATACTAAGTGTATTTTCTGACAACCGTACATGTTCCAGGCCGAAACACAAGCTAAATGCACCACTGCCAATGCTGGTTATGCTGTCAGGCATTGAGATACTGGTTAATTGTACACACCCATCAAATGCGGAATCACCTATACTGGTAATACCGTCACAAAGTGTAACACTGGTCAGACGATCACAATTCCTGAACGTATCCTTTTCGATGCTGTTAACACTGCCGGGAATTGTAATCTCCTGCAGACTGTCACAGTCCCGGAAAGCATCCCACCCAATATCCGTTACGCTTTCCGGAATTGTTACCTCAGCCAAACGGATGCATTCGCTGAAGGCATGCATTTGAATACTCGTCACACCCTCCGGAACGGCAACAGATACGGCATCCTTGTCGCAGTATGTAAGCTGTAGTCCGACAATCGTATCATCTGAATAGCTTTTTGTCATATACTGTAAATCAAACTGCGTTCCCGGAATTCTAAAGCTGTAACCCCCTTTGGATACTGATCTGGCTCCATCAGAATCCAAATTGGCAAATACTCTTCCTGTAGTGGTTTTGTACCCTAAAGCATAGTCGCCGATACTTGTTAATTTGTCTGGAATCTGAATAAACGACAGCTTCGAACAGTAATAAAATGCTTGAACTCCGATGCTTTTCACGTTGACGGGGATAATGATGCTTGTAAGGCTTTTGCATCCGTAAAAAGCCCCATCTTCAATGGCAATCAGGCTCTGAGGTAACGAAACGCTGGCAATATTCTTTCCGTCATTAAACGACCAGCCTGCTATAGTGGTTACTCCTTCCTCAATGACAACCCGCTTTATTCGTTCTTCTGCGTCAGGGACGGCCAACCACGGATGACTGGTCATTTCTCCGGTCCCGCTTATAGTCAGCATTCCGTCATCTGTCAGCGTCCATGTCAGGTTTTTTCCACAGCTTCCGACGGAATCGGCTGAAGCCGCACCGATTAAAACTGTACATAACAATAAGCCCACGACTCCAAGTAACACAAGAATCTTTCTACCGAACACACTGTATTCACTCCGATGCCTTTTCCGATTACTCATGCTTTTCCTCAAACCCTCTGATCATTATTTAAGACTATTCCGCCAAAGGCACCCGGGCCGATGTATTTCCAGTTTTACGAGATCACTTCCACGTCAGCGTCAGTCCTGGCTTATCATTCCAGTCATCAGATTCAAGCCACGCACATCAGTCAATATTCACAAAATCAATACCCTTTTCTCTCGCATACGTTTCCGCAACAGATCCGCCGTGTCCGTAAATCGTAACCCTGAAATCATCAAAAACATTCTCACCGAAGGTTGTGACGCTTGCAGGTATTTCAATCGTTTCCAGGTTCAGACACTCCTGGAACGCCCGGCTGCCAATGGATGTCACTTTATCCGGAATCACAAGATGTGTGATGCTCGTGTCTCCCGCAAAGGCTTCATCTCCTATGGTTTTCAGACTGGAAGGCAATTTGAATGAGCCTTCTGTTTTGATAGCTCGGATAAACACCCTTGTAACACAGTCATTATATCCTTCCGCAGCCTCATAGATTTCCATGCCAATGCAGACTGCGCCTTCAAGTTCGTCAGTTGAGAGATGGAATTCCTTTGCTTTGGTTTCTTTTGATTCCATCGGTGTCCGATAAAAGGATTTTCTGTAGCCGTCTGTTGCGTCCCAAATATCAGAGATCTGATACCATTCCGCATGGCTGTCCGGAACAATTTTAAAATCCAATCCTTCTCCGGTATACCAGCGTCCGCCGCGTATATCCGATTTCTTTAGGTCTCCGTTCGGTGCAATGACCTCCACCTCAATTTCACAGATTTTCTGCTCACCATTTCTGTATGTCGCGGTTGCGCTGATATATGCTTCGATTTCATGTCCGCCTAAGTCAGTGCTGTCTGTGAAGAACTCCGGATTGTCCCCTTCGTCTTTCCTGACTTCACGGAAAACGTGTTCGTATTCCCCGTCTTCCATCCCCCAGGATTTTACCTTGACAGATACAGCACCGGGCGCATATACAGACCAGTTTATCTCTTCCATCGTCCGAACCGTTGTTTTCTGTTTTCCGGTTGTTTCATCCTGAACAACGTCACTGGAAAGCACAAGATTAACCATTCCTTCCGGCAATTCCTCAACCGTCAGTTCTACGGTGCTTTCTGTTTGGGCGTGGATATACCCTTCTTTTCCGGCACGTCCCCGAACTCTGTATTTACCTGCCGGCAGATCAGCGGTAAACACGCTAACAGTCGTACCGTCACCCATGCATTCCGGATAATACCGATTATCGTCATCTCCCTCATCCACGATATCCACCCAGTAGAATTCCGCGTTCTCCGCCGGATTCAGCAGAAATACCGCTTTGTCGCCTCTGGTGAAGGTTACATTTTTCGTCTGGCCTGCCGCAAAGTCAAAGGTACCCACCGTTCCCTCTGCATTTAAATTCACTGTAAGCACATTCGTCTGATACCAAACTCGGGGATCACCGGTTTCCCCACTCCACTCATCGCTCCACGGCATATAGGTAATCATGGCATAAACCGCAACCGTCCCGGTTTCTCCACTGGTGAACTCCGTTCTGAATAAGTCGTCTTCCTGCCCCTGATGATCAACCCACCGGAACTCAGTACCGTCAAAAATCCGCACGTCCTGAATAGTGTTTTCTTCTCCGGCCAGAGGTTTTCTCCCCGCACGTGGCCGGATGGTCAGCGGAATATCTGTATTGACCAATGCATCGATTATCTCTCCCTCCTTTTCATCAAAGGAAATACGGGCTTCGAAAAGGCCGTCTTCAGGAGCTTCCACAATCGGGATGATTCTTTCCCAGCCCTGGATATCGTATCCGCGTTTTCCTCCTTCCGCCAACACAAACAGCGTCTGCCCTGTGTGAATCTCTTTTTCCGTCATTTCGTCCCAGCTGATATGTTCTTCAATCCGGTTCTCATCTGTTTCCCGGCTGATAATGGGCTCATTCCACATACTGCCGTCCTCATCTCTGACGTCAATGTTCAGCCTCATCCAATCCAGACCCGTTTGAGGACCGGAAACTGTCAGGTTCAGATCAGTGCCGGATGTCAGATACAGCGGTATGTTTTCGGGTTCCGCAATGAAAAGCGTTCCGTCGTCTGCGACAACCTTTATTGTGACAAGTTCGGAATCTGCAGAAAAGTGCTGCTGAATCCTGCGGTCTTCCTCATCCACCCGCGGATTCCCGTTATCATCGGTTTCCCAGACAGGCTGCCCATTCTCATCAAACACAGGATACCACACTCGGGCAACCATCCTGTAGTTTCCGCTTTCCCAGTACGGTCTCTTTTGAACATAAAACGCATTACCGTCATATTGTTCAAAATAATCCCCATTGCTGTCAGCATCATAGAGCAAATCAATCCAGTACGCTCCCGGAGCATAAACAGAAACCGCAATTTCATCGCCGGTCTGAATCGTATTGTCTTCTCCGGCAATAACCTGTACAACTACGCCGCCGTCTTCCGGCTCTTTCACTTCGAATTCAGTATAGGATGTTTCCGCCCGGATAAATCCTTCACTGTCCGCTATGGCAAACATCCTGTACCGTTTTCCGGCTGTCAGTTCTGCGGTGAACAGTAAAGCTGTTCCGCCCGTTGCCTCGTCGTCAAACACATCTGCCTGATGATCCGCCCAGCGCCATTCATGGCTATCGGCGTCATATTCTTCAATATCCACCCAGTAGTGATCTGCATGCTCAGCTGGATGATAACAAACCGTCACACATTCGCCACGAGTTAACTGAATTTTCCCCTCCGCGTCATTTTCCATATCCGTACTGTATGTAAACGAACCAACAAATCCCTTCTTTGTACCGGTAGCTAAAATAACATTCGTGAGAACCGGCTCCTGACATCCCCGCATATAAACCCGCGCATATACCGGATATGTTCTGTCCTCTGTAAAGGAGAATCCGGTTCCCCACTCTGCATCCTGATCGGGATCATCAAACTCCTTCCAGTCTTCCCCGTTAAAGATCCAGGCGCTCATAATACTTTCGGGATGATCCGTTTCCAGGCTGAATCTGACTTCTCTGTTCACTGGCACCTTTCCGTCTGGATTCAGGCCGTCCGTTGTCAGCGTTACCACGGGTGTTTGATCCGTATGCTCCGGCAGCAGCAGGAACCATACATCGGTCGCATTCACCGAATAGCGCGGTTGCTGAATATTTACTCTCAGTAAATACGCACATCCGGACACCAATCCTTCTGTATCAAAGCTCAAAGGAGTATCTGGTGCAATATCCTCCATCGGTTCGCAAATCATTTCTCCCTGTTCGTCAAACAAAAATGCATTATAACTGACATTCTTTTCGGCTTTATGGTTTGCAAAGAATGCATCCAGGTCATTTGCTTCCGTGAAAGTAAAGGACACATCCTGTCCTTCTGTAATCGTTCCGTTTTCCATTCCGGCAAGCGTAACTTCCGGCGATGGGAGCTGGCCGTTACTCTGTACTCTTATTTTCTGCGGATAAGTAAACTCAAACGGATCTTTTCCCGATTCTTCATCATATTCCCCGCTGGCAATAAATGTCAGAACCGCTTCGGACTCCGCTTCCCAGTCCATAAAGGAGAACAGGTCCTCGTCGCATCCTTCGCAGAATATTTCTCTTCCGTGCTCATCACGGATCATAACATCGATATGAACCGCACCGGGAACATAGACCGAGAAATTGATCGGATCATGGGTCCAACGATCACCCACTTCACTGAAGTTCCAGAAGACTTGTCCTTCGTTGTCCAGTGTGTCGGTAACCGTAATCGGATAAGTCACAGGTGTGCTGTCGTATCCTTCCTTCCAGGTGGAAAGCCAGAGACTTCCGTCGACTGTGGTGCTGAACGGGGACGCGTAGCGGATGGTGGAAAGCGTCAGCCATCCGTCTTCCCCGCTCGTCATGTCCCTGTCATACATACCATGAGTCCAGTCCGCCTCACCTTGTTCATCCCGTCCGAGCAGGGCGCCAAAGAAGTCTGTACCCTTATTTCCATTCTCTCCGTGCGTTGATTCCCAAAGATCCAGAACCAACAGATATTTTCCGCGTTCAATGGAAATACCCTCTGCCGGATATTCCTCCCAGGCAGAATCTCTTTTCTCACAGCTGACAAAAACATTTCCTTCCGGGTTGATGGCATAATACAGAACCGGTTTCCATTCACTTACGTCAATGGGACCGTCTGAAGAACAAAGAATCTTTGTCGCGCTGCTACGTGCCGGTTTCTCGTCCTCTTTCGGATTGCCGTATTCCGCGGTCACCGTCATCGGAAAATAGTCCACGCCCTTATTCAGGCAGCTTTCATCAAACCAGACGTCCAGACTGATATTTTCATGGTTTTCACCCCAGTCGCCGTTCCACCACTCATCAAAGCCTTCCAGTTCAATCGGACCCTGGTCATATCCGCCGCCCATATCAAGAACCGCGCTTGTTGCGCCATAGGCGTTGATATGAACCGTGAAATCTGTATGAACCGGAATCTCATAGTCGATACCTTCCCGCTCGGACGGCTGCCACTTAGGATCGAACTTCAATGTCGGATCCATCCGCACATCAAAGCAGAAAACATGATCATAGTCGCGGCTGGCATTCTTTCCCGGAGTTGCGCTGCCAAAGACTACGCCGTATGTTCCAGGCGCAACGCGTCTGTCTCGGAATCCCATGCAGAATACAAAATTCCCGTCCGCAGTCCGCTCCGCACGGGCAACCGGATTCTCATAATCGATCTCCCATTCATTTTCACCGGGCTGTGCACCGTAAATTTCTGCAAAATAGGTCTTCTCCGTATCATTGTCATTCAGAGGCAGACATATTGTGAATGTTTCCCCATCATTAAATGCAAAATTAGGCACTTCGAAACCGTCCGGAATCGTCGGCAGTACAGCTGTTCCACTGCTGGAAACCGTAATTGTCTTCTCTGGTGATGCTGCAAGCTCCCTTTCTTCTCCGTCAGCAAACGTCATTGCCCGCGCAATCGCCTTGTACGTCCCGGCTTCCCAGATCACGGCATCCACATCATAGAAATCTTCCCATTCGCCGTCTCTGTCATAGACGATATTCCACGGCTCATCTTCCGGCCAGATCTGTACATTCATCCAGCCAGATTCCAAAGGAGCGGGATCCGGATAGCAGGCATGAATCATCAAACGTTCGCCGGTTTTATAAACATCCTTCATCGAAAAGATCACCGGACTGTCTGTCGCAGCTTCCCTTGCCTCAATGATGGTGGTATCCTCAGATTCAATCTGAGGTGCTCCGAATTTCACTGCGTATACATGAACAACATACTGATTATTCGCTTCGCATCTCGGAATTTGCAGCTGAACTTGTGTCGTCCCTTGATTGCTTTCCTTCGTTGCCAGATGGCTGTCTTCAAGCCAGTTCCAATAATGATCGCTTACTTCACCTTCAAAATCATCTTTCAGAATGTAAGCACCGTAGAAATCTGCATCATTCTTCGTATTGTCAACTTCTACTATAAACAGTCCATCCCTGGCAATATGAATCTGGCCGTCCTGGACACGGTACTCAACCGTACCGGTGATTGTTGTATTCACCACAACTGTCACCGGAATATTCACCCTTTTATATTTTGACCCGTCTTCATAACGCGCTTCCGCCACGACATAATTAACATAGTTTCCGCTCGTCCAGCCATCCGGAAGGTCATTCGGCGTCCATGTAAATTCCCCCCACTCGTCTCCGGGCCGGCATTCCGTATATCTGGCATGCCCGGGCAATGTCCCGTTATCGATCAGATCATTCAGGCTTTGTTCTTCCGACAAATCAGTCGGTACGCTCTCCAGCCAGAAAACTTCAACCCCTTCACTGCCGGGTGCTGATACATCAAAATTGATCCATTGATGCATCGGTGCGGTCACGGACCCATCATCGGCTACGATGACCGTTTCCGCATTATTCATCGGATCCACCCGGAGTTCCGGACCCTCCAGGATCTGAAATGTCCAGGAGGCAGACTTTTGCAGGATCCTGTCATTCGCAATCGCAAAAACGGTTACATTATATTGCCCAAATGTGTCAGTTGCACCGGGAATACTGTTCAGATTCAGTCCATCGTCACCGGCAAAACGCCATTCTGTTTCGCTTTCCGGTTTTTCCCATACTACATAATAGAAATGTGCGCCGTCTGCTTTGCTCCAGCTTAACGTATAGTCCTGTTCCTGATAGTCCGGTGCCGCTGCGTTTGTGAAGGTAATCAGATTTTGGATCACAGGCTGCCTGTTGTAATACAGCGCAATTTGCCGGACAGCAGCTTCCGAACCTGTCCGCACAAACATCACTTCACGGTTATAATCCCCGAAAAGATCCGGCATAACATAGAAGTATACTCCACCTTCGTCCATTTGCAGTTCTCGCCAGTCATCACCCCAACCGCCAAACTCTTCAGCCGGCGCCGTAGCACTCATATCTTCACTCCATCCATACTGGAGTTTTGTACATCCTTCCGGCAGATTTTCCACATAAAACTTGTATTGGATCCTGCCGCCGACCGCGTCCCCGTTCTTGAGTCGTGTCCCATCATAGCGCAGAATAATCCCACCATCATCTTCCTGTTGTATTCCATCGGGATGATCTCCGTCCACAGTAATCGTAAACTGCGGATTTTCCGCGCTCAGATTGTGGGAAACTTCAATTTCAAGCAAATTTCCGTTTGCCAGTTCTATACCCGTCCGATTCAATCCGTAAGCATACAAATAGCGTGCTTTCATAGCTGTTGAGGAATTCCCGTAATCATAATAGCCTCCGGCAAGCGGAAAATCCTGATCTGCATTTACGGTAAATGTGCCTCCAACCGCCGGTATACTTGACAAAATCAAATCCCGGTAGTCACGATTCACTGATTCGCTTTCATCCCAATACCCACCGTAGTTACGCCATTCACCTGAATGGATCGCGTAATTATCCGTAAGGGAAGTGCATGCCGTGGAAAAAACAGCCCCATCGTTTTGGTGATCCAAACCAATCAGATCATCACTCAGACAGAAGTATTCATGATTTTCCTTTCCGCTGATGATTTGATCACCGCTTTCCGGATCATACGGATCATCCCATGTAACATCCACATGATACCATTGACCGCCAATCTGCACTGCGTTCCAGGCATGACTTTCCCCTGCAATACCGGTTACCCGGCTCACCGGAATATTTGCTTCCTCACAGAGCAGCACATATGCTTTTGAATAGCTGTCACAAACGCCATATCCGCGCAGCAACACACCGTCTGCGCCATAGTATTCATAGTTTTTGTCATAATAAGCGTGATATATCAGCCAATCGTGAAGATTGAGGGCTGTCTGCCACGGATCCCCTTCCACTTTGCATTCTGTCACAATCTCCACGATTTTTTCTTCCAGAGAGGTATGCGCAACATCATCCGCAATGGTAAACTTCAGGTTATCATAGTACTTATCCCCGCTGGCATACGTTACCGTAACCTGCAACAGATAATCACCGGCACTCACGATCTCGCAAGAAGTGTAAGTCGAAATAATCTCCTGGCCCTCGTAGGTTTTTCTGTACAATGTCGTGTAGCTTCCGTTGTGATCCTGCATGTAAAGAGAAACATCCATCTCCCTAGCATTATTCCCCTGAGGATCATTACGCATGATATGCCATACACCTCTTCCGCCAAGGGAAGGCCCTGTCGACTCTGTAAAGGACAGGATATCCTCATCATGGAGCGGACCTCCCCGACGAGGTCCGTCCAGCAGCTGATTGACAAGCACTTCTCCCTGCAGAACTGCGTCCCGATTGGGATCCACAGACCGTTCCGCTATAGCACTCCCGCAGATCAGCAGCATGAGCACGAACAAAATTCCAAGACCGCTTACTATACGTACATTCTTTCTCATAAAAATTCCTCCTCGTGATGTCAAGTAGTAAACCGTTGATTGCTCGAACTTTCCTTGCCTCCTGAGACATGCAACTTCCAGCCAGAAGAGGCATGACTCCTTGCATGTACAATCACCGGAACGCGGGGGTTCATATTCCAATGAGTCTGCTAAACACGTAGACAATCCGTTTGCCACGTTCTGTTACATCGCATAAACTCTTCTATTCTACAATATTACCATGTAAACCTGTGTTTATCAAGATAAATTATCATAAAGCAGACACTCTAATCCCTCTCCGGTGGATTACCATCCATCTTTTTCCGCCGCACCATTTCGCCTGTCCTTCAAAACATTTTGTTTTAATCAATCATACTAAAGAAAAAGCCGGGCCTCCGGCCTGGCTTCAGAGAAGTCTGTCTTTCCTTCTTCGTGCAGTTGATCCATATATTTCCTCTACTTCAGTAAAAAACACTCAAAGTCACTGTTCTGGGGGTAACATTGCACATGCTGTTTTTTTTCACCGTTGACTTTTCCGTATTTGTTAATATATCCAAATAGTTCTCTTAATGTCAGGATCCCATTGGCCGGAGAAACATCTGCAGGCGATGCCCCTGTCTCCCCGATTCCCCGAATCAGCCACAGCGTGAAAAAGTTCATCACTACCGACACCTTAGCATTGTTTTGATAGCCATAGGACTGTTCCTGATGACGGGAGGCGGCCAGAACATAAAACTTGTTTTCCTGCCGCATCGAACCTGTTCCGTTTCCCTTCTTTCCGGCAGCCGCGGTTTCATTTGTCGGTCCCGGATCTGTTTCTTCAAAAACCCGAATCGCTTTGGCAGCAAAGGTGTCACCCTCGTCTGTGCATTCATGAAATCCTTCCGCAAGGAAATTCTGATTGGTATGCAGCAGCAATTGGACGCTGTTTTCCGCGACTTCATCTGAATAAATGGCGGATCCTGAACCGCAGGATTCCAGAACAATAATCACTTTCCCCTTCACGTACTGATTCAACCAGGATGCCAGCACATCGAAGGACAACCATCTGCCGTCGCGGTTGAACGCTGCTGTTGCCTCTTCATCTTCCTGATCTCCAAGATAAGGCATCTCCAACTCCCCGTTTCCCCGGTCGTTGCCATGGGTGGCGATAAAAAACAGGGAAACATCCTGATCCATCGTGTCTGCAAACGTACTCCGGATCTGGTTTTCAATCTCACTGAGCGATAGGTTAATCCGCTGATTAACATTGTATTTTGTTCCCTGCGGACCGTAAACCCGCTTCAACATCTTGGTCATCTCGTTCGCGTCCCCGACATTGCGCCGAACAACCCGATCCTCCGGTTCATCCCGAAGAAACGTCCTTTCCCCGATCACCAGAGCCCTGTATTCAACCAGGTACCCTTTTTCCCGGGCCCAGTCATAGGCATACGTCCCTTTTGTCGCATGAACAGTCTGAAGCTGGCTGCCAAGAAACGGATCGCCGACAATATTGGTAATGGTTGAAGGCAGCGTGATCTCCCGGAGTGAACTATTCACAAACGCATCCGCCCGGATTTCCTGAACGTCTTCCGGCAGCACCACCCGGTCGATTGCCGAATTGCCATAAAAGATTCCTTCGCTGACAACCTTTGTGCCGGCAGGCCATGTGATTCCCGAATCCGCATTGGCGGTAGGCAGAAAAAAGCCGCACAGCAAAACAAGCAGCATAAACCGGCTAATTAAATCAATGCTCTTCTTTCTCATCACATCACCTCCCCTTTTCTTTATACGGACAATTGTCGCCCCTGTCAGTTTTCCTTCAGGATCATGATCTTCACAGGCTCTTTTCCTTCAGGCGAAAAACTCAAATTTAGCAGTCTCCCGTTTTTCTCCGCAGGTATTACGGTTCCGTTCGCATCCAATTTCATATAGGAAGCTTTTGCTAATTCTTCCGGCAGTGTGAGCGAAACCTTCCCTTCTGGCTGTCGGAGTTCCCCGCCTCTTTCAAACCCTATTACTGTATATTTGTTTTCCGCATCCGTTTCAACAGAAAACACCCGCAAGCTCGCCCGATACGGTGCACCGGAGTGAATTTCTACCCCTTTGACGGGATTCGAGTCTGCGCCGATACAGTAACCGCAGATCGGACAGATGGAGACTGCGCCCTCGCCTTTCACCGGAATCGGCATCATCTGGCATTCCCGGCTTTCCTTGTATCCGCAGTTCAGCAAGCAGGAAATATAATGTTTTCCGTTCTCGTTGGGAATCCAGGTTGCCAGCACGTGAGAAAGCGCAGGGATTTCTTTTTGCTCCGTCAGTACCGCACCGCAGGAAGAGCAATGAGACCCTTCTGTCAAGCCGGTACGGGTACAGGAAGGCGCCACTGCGGGATCAGTCGCTGCAAAATGTACATGAGGTTCATCCGGATCCGGGACGGAAGCCCCTGTGGCGGGTATTATTTCTTCCTGTACCGCATGGCACTGGACACCGCTCAGCACATTCTGGCATCGCCGGATCTTTCTGCCGGAATCTGTTGCGGTAGCCTCCTCCACAATCTCCCATTCACTCCAGTTGCAGTGTCTGGATCCGCTCGCCGTTACCTCCCCGTTTGTCTTCTCATAGTATTTATAATAGCAACAATTTGTACACCAGGCATCAAACCATTCGTAAGCAGTGCTGCCGCCTGAATAAATCTGCAGCGTACCGACACTGCCGCAGCAAGGGCATTCCCCGGCTGTCGTTTCAGTATCTTCCCCGGCAGCAAACACCGGCAGCAGAAGTTCCGGTATAAAAAGGAATAGAATTAACAATCGTCTGTTTTTCATCCCGTTCCTCTCCTTTGCGAGCAACAGCCTGCAGGATAACTTGCCTATGACTGAATGAATCATAGCAGGAAGCAGAACATGAGAGTTGTCCCGCCGACCGGCACGTAGATAACGAAATTGCTGCACCCGAAAAAATGTCGACATCAATGAATCGTAAGATGGTATCATAATGGATCAACAGCATGTCCATATCACTGTAGGACAGTCCGTAAAACAGAACGCTGCAATCCTTATATACATTCTGCATAGCCATTTGGGCATACCTACCCCAACCCGTATAGCTATACAAAAGATATTTTACTGTATATCGGTAGAGAAGTCAATGAAGCCTTTATATCCGAGACGCCCCTATCCCTTGATTTTCCCTGCTTCACAGCCGTTTTCTCTTTCACTGCCGTAAGTCTCATGGATCACCCGGACCGGGTCTGAGCGGTCCACTACATCATTGAAGTTTGCCGAATGACTCCAAACCTCAGAAACATCGGATAAAGATAGCTGGCACCAAAGCCGCCGATCTTCTTAGGTCCGGAAACGTATCCTTCCCGCTTCTGAATCTCAATGGCGGTCTGGAAAGCCAGACAGATCGTTGCCTTTGTGATCGTTTTCTCTTTCCGGTCAATCTCAATTTCCGCCGTGGGCAGCCCGTTCTTCCCCCGCTTCATCGTATAGGAGAAGCGCAATCCTCTCGCTGTCAGAAACGGATATCCTTCAAAAGCCATCACCGTTTTCCACAACCAGGTTTCCGCGTCCGGCCGCTCCAGATGGGCAATGAGGTTTTCTGTCGCACTCTTTCTTCTCCGGTAAGCCTTTAACCGATCTGCATTCGCCGTTCTCGCTTCCAGATTCCAGGCTAGTCCCAAATAAGGCAAATAGGAATACACAGAAGCCTGACCCAGCCCGGTTGCCTCCATGATCCCGGAAACAGGAACCCCTTGCTCATGCAGTTCCCTGACTTTCCGGCTCATTTCCGTCGAATAGTATCCGGCGGTGATCAGCAGCTTCCGCGCCCGGAGAACGGTTGTATCCATTTCCTCTGCCACAAACCGAACCGACGGAAGATCCTCGTCCCGCCCGTCCCGGTCGTCATACGGTTCCTCAAACAGCTCCGCCGCCCGGGCTACAAGCTGCTCCATTGACTCCAGCGGATTCCCGCTCTTCTTTTTCGGCCGTCCCATTACATCCGTCCTTCAAAACATTTTCTTCTAATCAATTGCGCTTAAGGAAAAGCCGGGCCTCCGACCCGGCTTCAAAGGAGTCCTGTTTTCCCTTCTTCACGAAGCTTATCCACAACCAGTCGAATGGACTGCGTCTTATTCCTGTCGCACACCAGAAGCGCATCCGCCACATCCACAACCACCAAGTTGTCCACTCCCAAAACAACTACCTGTTTGCTTCCGGAGTGAATGATAGAGTCCCTGGTATCAATCAGCAAAGCATTTCCCGTGACAACGTTCCCGCTGTCATCCCG
>Ga0265298_10001964_pt1 | contig 29655 bp, 23 predicted proteins | sample AusTroGonzalo_MG_3_FD_193486 | JGI IMG/M metagenome (GOLD analysis project Ga0265298, IMG submission 193486) | Bovine rumen microbial communities from tropical cattle in Woodstock, Queensland, Australia - Gonzalo_01 | ecosystem: Host-associated > Mammals > Digestive system > Stomach > Rumen ...
CCCCATAGACCACCATTATGCGACTGGTACTGCGGCTGCATATTGGTGAGTAAGAATGTCTGTTTGTTCTGTTCTTTTGAGCACAGGCGGTCGGCCGACGGACAGAGATGTCCGCGCGAGAATCCGCTACCTGAATATTGATCCAGAGTTGAAGAAACAGCCACTTCAGGATCGGCCTTAAAATCATCATTGCGACCAACACTCGACATCGAGTTACCAGCATGCAGTTCGTAGCACGTCCAGCGGTTAGCAACCAGGGAATTATCCCATTCCAACGAGTAGGTAATGCCGAAGTCATCAGTACGCTTCACGATAACCTGACACTTGTTTACGACCTTTTCTGGTGACACATTCGCATTCAGATGCGGATATTCCAATCGCCAAGCCTCAGGATAGTCGCTCAGACTGAATGACTCAACATTTGCATTGCTGTTGGCATCCTCGGAATAGTCAATCTTCAACAACTGCGAATACAGGTAGTCCACCGATGTCGTGGCCTCGTTCAGATATACTTTCATACCAATCGCAGGAAGATAGGTGACGCGATTCAGTTGGTCGAGGGTATAGGCCACCTGCGTTCCATTCTTGAGATAAAGCGTCATGGCATGAGTTCTACCATCAGGTGCAGGCCCCGCAGGCTGCACGGTTGTCACTGTCTGTGCCTGAACGAAAACACTTGCTGTCATCATCACCAGCACGAGCAGACACTCAATAACAAAATCGCCGAATCCGCTATCCCCTCGGCTGCAAGCATCATCAGCATCAGCCTCATCTTCACTACCAAGGATAACCACATTACCAGCATCGGTCACAGAGCCCGAAGCGGCCAGAAATCCATCTGTTTGCATCATGTACGAATTTATTGTGGGTTGGAAATATGTCTTTTTCATAAAGCTATCAGTCAAGAATTAACGAATAATGATTTTATTCTTACCATGCAAGCGTGCTTCGTTTGAGGAGATGATGTAGAGCCCCTTCTTGGGCATCTTGACGCGCTGGCCACTCAGATTAAACACCTCGTCCTTGACTTCTGATTCAGAGTTCAGCGCATTAACACCTGTCACCATCCCGTCATCTGAAACAGCTAGACGCGCTGTCTGACCTGTTGGTACACGGAAAAAAGCGCGCATGCCTCTCAAATGAGCACCTGTAGAAGAGGGGAAATACAGTTTTCCGTCAGACTTTAAAAACATTTCCGTCTTGTCAGTATTCAAGTCAACAGGGCTATAGGATGCCACAAAGCTATAGTCGCCACTGGTAATGGTTCGGGCGTTAGTAGCACTCAACGTGACATGATCGAAAGTAGGATTCTCAATGTTTGCTGCAGGCTTCACTAAGTAGGGCTTGCCAGCCACAACAGAAACTGCATTCTGAAACACCATTACATTGCCGTCGGCATGATCGTATTCGCGCAAAACGGCATCCTGTATCGTAATATCGAAAGGCACGGAAAAGGTATTCCAATAGTCCTTTCCCAACGTACGTTCCAAACGCACAGACACATCACTGAGGTCTTCTGAAGGTGACACGAACGCCTGTGTTTCATCCAGCACATACACCACTCCCTGAACACCGTTCTGAGTGAAGGGAGCAATCTGCATCACCGTATTATCAGGAATCACAATCCCTGAAAGATCAGCTAATGCGCCATCATAAGAAGCTGTTCCCAGACGGTCGATAACAGTGATGTCCGTACCTACACGCTGTTTCGTAAGTTTCACCCAGTCAGCTTTATACGAGGATACATCATCCATTCCAATGCTGTTGGGCTCCGTTTGTGCCTCCGTCACCCGATTGGCAAAGGCAAGATAATCCGTTGTGGTGTTGTTTGTTGCCACCAGTTTAGGCAATCCGTTTTCAGTGGTCTTTCTGCCAACAATCCATCCTGCCACATGCTGATTATATTGTGGAATGGGGTTGAACGTTGCCGTTGTACCCAAGTCGATGCAGAGAGCCCCCGTCTCATCGCGCAGGAACACCTGATGACGACTGGCATCATAATACAACACACGGGTTTCATGCACATTGTCATCACTGAAGAATAGTCGAGCCTCCGTATCGTCAGCTAAAGCGCAAAAAGCCGCAATGCCGTTAACCGTACTACCCACTGTATAGGTCTTGCTCACTACACTGCTGGCAATTGTCTTATAGTAGGCTTTAGCCTTCACCATTGTTGTACCAGTAATGATCACATTTGAAGTCAGCGTAGCGACCGAGCCATTCTGTTCCGAGGGTTCTGTGCCGTCAGTAGTATAGTAAACTGTGGTGCTATCAGAAGGCACCAACGTGATATTCTCCGTTGCTGTCTCCGTGGTATTTGCCCAGAAGAAATGCTCATCGCTCAGCATAGGTGCATTGATAGCAGTCACATTCTCCTCCACCTTCACATCATCCAGAAATCCTCGCCGGCCTGTGAAAGTCAACCGCACGCTCTTGGCTGTGGTCAGAGTAATATTCACAGTATAAGACGACCATGATGAGTTGGTCAGCGTAACCTGAGTATCACCAGAGAGGGTCACTCCCTCGTTGGCCGTAACAGTCAACGTATTAGTACCAGAAGAAGCCCAACCAGCAGCCTTAAAGGTCAGCGTGGCAGTCTTTCCGGTCCCAATCAGCACTATCTCAGGAGTTATACAAGAACCGTCATTGTCATTATTTCCAAATCGCATACATGCCAAGCCTCCATAGACATAGTTGGAATTCCTATTTCCAATCCATCCCTCTTGGTCATAAACAAGATTACTAGACGCGATATTTCCGCTAAATTTGGCCTCAGGCTCATCATGTCCACCTGTGCCAACATTTGCATTAAACGTCTCCAAAAAGGCAACATGCGCAACACCATCTGCCCAGACGTTTTGCCGCGTCAGCATCAGAGCGCCCATCAAAAGACTCAGAAAGAGAATTCTTTTCATCGAAATACTCATAGTTAGATAATTTAGTCGGGTACAAAGATACGATTCCATCATCAAAAAGCCAAATGTTTTTTATATTTTGAGCAGCAAATCGTATCTTTTTCTGCGTAATCAGTTCATAATTAGGATTTTTTGCCTAATTTTGCACCCATGAACGTAAAAGATTTTGAAATCATGGCTCCTGTAGGGAGCCGAGACTCCCTGACCGCCGCATTACAGGCAGGAGCCGACTCCGTGTATTTCGGTGTGGAACAATTGAACATGCGATCGCATTCTGCCAATCATTTCACGATTGACGACCTGCGTGAGATTGCCGCAACTTGCAACGAACATGGAGTCAAGTCCTATCTCACTGTCAACACCATCATCTATGGCGAAGATATCGAGACCATGCATCAGATTGTGGATGCTGCCGTAGAGGCTCATATCACAGCTGTCATCGCCTGCGATGTTGCCGTAATGACCTACTGTCGCAAGGTGGGGATGGAAGTACACCTCAGCACCCAACTGAACATTTCGAACATCGAGGCACTGAAATTCTATGCTCAGTTTGCCGATGTTGTAGTATTGGCTCGCGAACTCAAAATGGAACAAGTGGCCGACATCTACCGTCAGATTGAAGAGCAGCACATCTGTGGTCCCTCAGGTGAGCTCATTCGTATTGAGATGTTCTGTCACGGAGCTCTTTGCATGGCCGTTTCAGGCAAGTGTTACATGAGTCTGCACGAGGCCAATCGCTCTGCCAACCGCGGCGAATGCGTACAAGTGTGCCGTCGTAGTTATACGGCAACTGACAATGAGACAGGCCATCAGTTGGAGATTGACAATAAATATATTATGTCGCCCAAAGACTTGAAAACCATCCGTTTCATCGACAAGATGATGAAAGCCGGTGTGCGTGTGTTCAAGATTGAGGGTCGTGCCCGTGGTCCCGAATATGTCTACACAGTGGTAAAATGCTACAAAGAAGCCATCCAATCTATTCTTGACGACACGTTTACAGAAGAGAAAAAGGATGAATGGGATCGCCAGTTAGCTACCGTCTTCAACCGTGGTTTCTGGGATGGTTACTACCAAGGACAGCTCTTGGGTGAATGGAACAAGAACTACGGTTCGAACGCAACAGAGCGCAAGGTCTATGTTGGTCGTGGTGTGAAATACTTCTCCAAACTGGGTGTTGCTGAGTTCAGCGTCGAAGCCACGACGTTCAAACTGGGTGACAAGTTATTGGTGACAGGACCAACTACAGGTGTGATGTACCTGACTGCGACCGAGATTCATGACAACGACGGCAATCCTGTGGAAGAGGCACCACAAGGTACTCGCATCGCCATCCCAGTAACAGGAAAAATACGTCCCAGCGACAAGTTGTTCAAGCTCGAGTCCGTAGACAAATAAGTCCTCAAGATAATCCTTTAACATTAAAAATGTAGTGGAGCATCGTAAGCAATGAAGAAGAGAAAATTCCATTCATTCGCCAGCCGACTAACATTCAAGGTAATGCTATGGCTGCTACTATTGATGACGTTGATGTGGGTCATTGTGTGTGGTCTCACATACAAAATCGTTGGCGAATTCTATGCTAAAAGCTATCTCAACTCCATGCGCTGCACTACAGAGTACACCCGACGCGTGCTCAGCGACATCTGTGTTGGAGTAAACAACAACATTGATGAGATTGAGAACAACTTGAACCATCCTGACAAGTTGCAAGGCATCACAAGACATATTATCGAGCAGAATCCACGCATACGCAGTTGTGGCATTAGCTTCATTGAAAGTTACTATCCACAAAAAGGCAAATGGTTCTGTCCATATACATGGCGACAAGAAAGTGAAAAAGGCGAAGAGATCCATTCAGCCAACACGGGAGATGCCGAGCATGACTATCTCAATAGCGAATGGTTTGAGTATGCCATCAAGGCCGACTCTAACTTTTGGTCGAAGCCCTTCTTTGACGGATATCAGTCAAACGTACCACTTGTTGCATATCAGGCTCCCATCCACGATAAGCAGGGACGCGTTGTGGCAATCATTGGTGCAGACATCTCACTCGAATGGCTCACGAAAAAGCTGGCTGAGGAAGATAAAAAAAACAATGATGATCAGGTTGTTTCCATCTTCGATGATAGAAACGGATACCTTGGAAATGGTTCCTATACTTACATTATCGATCATGATGGAATGTATATCACTCATCCTGACGAGAAAAGAATCCTCAAGGATAATTGTTTTAACTATTTAACCGTTAAGAACAGAGAAGATAGTCTGACACTCGTTCACATCCGCAGCGAACTGGCAAAAGGAACATTTCACGGAGCCCATGAACTTAATGGAGAAAACGAGGGGCGCAATGCTCGTCTGTTCTTCATGCCCATCCCCCAAACCGACTGGGTCATCGTAACAGACGTGTTAACATGGGCTATAACCGCCCCAGGAATTGCTTTACTCATCGTTCTTTGGTTCTGCACCTTCCCAGTTCTTATTGTCATCTACTTCGTTTGCAAGTTTACTATCAAGCGTTCCACCAGGCCATTACGCAAATTAGTTCAGTCAACCAACGAAGTTGCTAAGGGAAACTTCAATGCAGCCCTCCCCACTTTGAAACGGAACGACGAGATACGTCAACTGCGTGACTCATTCGAGAACATGCAATCCTCACTCACCCGTTATGTTGAGGAGCTCAAGACAACGACCGCCCAAAATGCTTCCATCGAGAGCGAACTGAAGATTGCGCATAACATCCAGATATCAATGCTTCCAAAGGTATTTCCTGCATTCCCTGACCGGACTGACATTGATGTCTATGGCGAACTGACGCCAGCCAAAGCCGTTGGTGGCGACCTCTTCGATTTTTTCCTTCGCGATGAGAAATTATTTTTCTGTATTGGTGACGTGAGCGGAAAGGGCATACCCGCCTCAATGGTGATGGCAATGAATATCTCCCTATTCAGAAATATTGCAGCCCACTCAGACGAGCCATCAGTCATCGTAAGTAGCCTCAACGAGGCAATGGTACAGAATAATGAAGCCAACATGTTTGTCACCGTCTTTGTTGGTGTTCTTGACTTAACCGATGGTACGCTTCGTTACTGTAACGCAGGACACAACGCGCCACTCATCATCGAGAAAAACAGCATTCCTCAGCAAGGAAACTGCATCCATATACTGAACACCACCCCCAACCTGCCCGTAGGCGTGATGTCAGGATTCCAATACGAAGCCCAAAAGACGATGGTCAACAAAGGAGAACTGCTTTTCCTATACACCGATGGACTTACAGAGGCTGAAAACGCAAAGCATCTGCTGTTTGGCGAAGAGCGGATGAACAGCGTTGCTGTTGAGACACTCACTCTCATAGATACGACACCCAAGGCTATTATCGACCACATGACGGCTGCAATCAAGGAGTTTGTAGATAAAGCCGAACAAAGTGACGACCTGACAATGATGGCAATCAAACGAAATTAAGTATAAAGGAAAAATATGACAATCAACGAACGACAAAACGAGATTATCGAAGAATTTCAAGGATTCGATGACTGGATGGACAAGTACCAGTTGCTCATCGATTTAGGTAACGAGCAAGAACCACTCGATGAGAAATATAAAACGGAGCAGAACCTCATTGACGGCTGCCAAAGCCGCGTATGGCTTCAAGCCGACTACATCGACGGCCGCATACACTTTTCAGCAGAAAGCGATGCCCTTATCGTAAAAGGTATCGTATCACTGCTCATCCGTGTGCTCAGCGACTCCACCCCGCAAGAGATACTTGATGCGGAGCTCTATTTCATTGAAGATATTGGATTAAGAGAGCATCTCTCACCCACCCGTTCCAATGGTTTGTTGGCGATGGTAAAACAGATGCGTATGTATGCGTTGGCTTTTCAGGCAAAGGGATAATTAGTTTTCAGGCAAAAGGGACTACAAGTCAGTTCAAGTATTATTCTTTGTAGGAAGACAGTATTTCCATAAAATAACGACGCACATCATTCCAATGATAATACGGAGCCACCTCACTCTTTATGGGTAATGTGGCTTCGTTTTCATTTAATAGGATTTTTACTAGCACATCCTTGTCCTTCGCATTCTTGCGATAGAATATCAACTGCAGATTTGCTGCCATCGGGAACACACGATAATCAATCCAACCGCCATCCACCAACTTCTCAAAATCGCTATAGGGAGTGCCGTATCCGTTCACATTAATCAAGCATACCAATGGAAGAATTATCGTATCGTGCCCATAGCGTAAGAACACTGATGGCTTATCATTCATAATAGCTGTGTCAGCCCGCAATACAATATTACGAAGCAAATTGCGCTGAGCAAAAGGCTGCATATTTCCATTCAACGGTGTAAAGCCAAATCCGGTAAACCAATAGGCATTGCCCGTAAGCCAGTTTTCGTAGATTTCATCGGAAGTAAACACATCATAGAGTGTCATCTCATCGCGCAAGTCTGTATTTTGTATACTACCCGCCAAACGATAAAAATAATAGTTCACTCGATGGATATCTATCTCTTTGTTTATATATGCAGTATCGTTGAAGAGCGATGCCGATAGGCGATACTCTTTCCAATGGCGTTTACAGAAAGTATCATAAGCAACCTTCAATGTGTCACTCTTGATATGTTCACGAAGCGCCTCATCCACGAAGTACAGATAATACATATCGGAGAAACTAGCATCAAAATCTATTCGCAGTTTCGGATTGATAGCCGTTAGTTCCTGGACGGCACTCATCATCGACATCACACAACGGGGGACAAGCGTGCTTCGAAGCTTTATTTGTGCATTTCCCTTGAAAAGCTCTGGAAAATTCTCGGTCATGCGAAGTGCGATATCCCGATTCTGCTGTTTACCCAATTCAGTAAGATCACCCAAACGATTTCTGGTCATTTCCTTCAAAATGCGAACACGGCGCAATACATCCTTACCAAACGGAGTCAACATTCCCTTCTCTTCAGCAATGCCCATTACATTCGGCAGATAATCATAGTCCTCAGGCTTGGTGAGATAACGAGATCCGTGACGTCCATAATGACTCAGATAGAATGGCTTCTTTCCGTAAGGAGCAGGTGTATAGGAACGAGTTTTGGGGCCCGGATAAGCCACACTATTGCTAGCCGACAAGTTCGGATTAGCAAGAATCTCCTCACGAGGCGAAGACTGGGCATAAAGCGATAGTAAAGAAACGATCAGAACTGCCGTTAACAGTAGTCTTCTCATAGGATATATTATTAGTCAGCCCCTCTTAAGTTACCTATTGCTTCAAGGGAAAAGTGCAGTTTATTGTGTACAAAGGTAATAATAAAAATCACACATCAGCCCTTTTTTTGGTTTTCTTAACAAAGAATAGTAGGGTAATGATAGAGAAAAATGTGTACCTTTGCATATCATTTAACCATGATGAGATATGGCAAAGAACATTGTTTGGCAAGATGATTACTGGTTGCCACTATTACAGCTCTACATGAAACGCCCTGTTGGCGTAAAGCCCACCTATTGCCGTGATATGGTTGCGCTAAGCATGGAACTGCATATTGCCCCAACGACACTGGCGGCTCGGATGCAGCAAATTGCCCAGCTAAGTACACCACGTGTTGAGCACTTCTGGCAGACCTATTCAGACAATCCACGACGTTTAAAGAGGGCTGTCAGCCTATGGCGAGAGATGCGTGGTTTCGGCGCTGCATCAGCTTTCTACGAAGGTGTGAACGTGAGCGAGTCATTTGAACGCGACTTTCAACCACTCAAGCAAGACCAGCGCCTGATGCCTATCATGCTCATCCTGATACTCGACCTATACTTCCGCCTTACTCCTAATACAATGGTCAGCGAGACGCCTGAAGTACAGGAGTTGGCCCGCCTTGTCAAACTACCAGCCAGTTTGGTTGTTGACATTCTCGCAATCTATCAGGTATGCGATCCCTATCTCAACCGACAGGAGGGCTCTACCAGTGAACTATTCATTCCATGTAAGGAAATATGGAAACGATTTGGCAATGAAGACATGGACCAACTCGCAGCCATTGCCAACGAGCTGAAGGCTTATTTCCAATAGTATGGCACAAAATCAAATACAAGAACTGAAACAGGAGCAAAAGTTGCAGCAAAGTATTTCCGCTCAGCAACTATTGCAGGCTCAGCTTGTGGAACTGCCCATACAGCAACTCTTGGAACGTATAGAGACGGAGATGCACGATAATCCTGCACTGGAGACGAGTGCCGACGAACCAGAGTTCTTAGACTACTCTGAACCCTCAGATTCTACTGACAGTAACGACGACTACGACAGTCAGCGCGAACGCGAAGAGCGCAATGATGCTCTTGATGCAGCCCTTGAAAATATCGGGCGCGATGACGAGGACTTACCTGTCTATCACGGAGGCAAGTCTTCGACTGAAGAACACGAAGAGATGATCTATGGCAATTCGATCTCTTTCTATGACATGCTACTCGAACAGATGAGCGAAATACAGCTCGACGACGATGAGCGTTACGTCATGGAATACCTGATAGGCTCACTCGACGATGACGGTCTGCTTCGGAAAGACCTTGAGTCCATCAGTGACGAACTGGCCATCTACCATAACATTGATATCACTCCACAACAAATTGAAGCAATACTCAAAAAGCTTCAAGACTTCGATCCTGCTGGCATCGGAGCCCGTTCACTACAGGAATGTCTGCTCATTCAGATCTCTCGACGCGAAGACTCCCGTCTGAAATCACTCATGCAAGAAGTCATTGAGCAGCATTTTGAGGAATTCACCAAGAAACATTGGGACCGCATAAAGAGTGCGATGACACTGAACGATACACAGGTCGAGATTCTCCAAAAAGAGCTACGCCGTCTGAATCCCAAGCCAGGCGCTTCAATGGGAGAGACCATCGGACGCTCTTTGCAACAAATAACACCTGACTTTATTGTCGACACCCAAGACGACGGTGTGATTTCATTCTCGCTCAATAATGGCGAGATGCCACAGTTACAGGTCTCGCAGTCATTTGCCGACCTTCTGAAAGACTATCAACAGAACAAAGACGGGCTCTCCAGACAGATGAAAGAAGCTTTGCTCTACACCAAACAGAAAGTGGATGCCGCCCAAAGCTTTATAGAGGCCGTTCGCAATCGTCGTCGTACCCTATCGCTGACGATGAAGGCAATCATCCAACTTCAACATCATTTCTTTGAAGACGGCGATGAAGCCTCACTTCGTCCGATGATTCTGAAAGACGTAGCAGCCAAGACAGGACTTGACCTGTCCACTATCTCTCGTGTCAGCAATTCGAAATACGTGCAGACACGTTGGGGAACATTCCCTCTGAAGTACTTTTTCAGCGACGGCTTTGTTACCGATAGTGGAGAAGAATTATCTACACGCGAGATAAAATCCATCTTACGTGAGATCATTGAGAGTGAAGACAAGAAAAAGCCACTCAGCGATGATGCGCTAAGTGCGATACTTAAGCAGAAAGGCTACCCCATAGCCCGTCGAACGGTTGCAAAATACCGCGACCAAATGGGATTCCCACCTGCAAGACTAAGAAAATAAGCCACGATTATTGGCAAAGAATTATGAGCATAGAATACTGGCAAAGAATTATAAGCAGAGAAAAGAACATTATCTTTCTGGCACGCATTGTGAGTTTGCTTTTCACACCGTTCTATCTGCCGCTGATGGGACTCATACTGCTGTTCACACTTAGCTATCTCGCCCTGCTACCTATTGGGTACAGACTCCAGATCATCGCTATTGTTTATGCCTTCACCATCCTACTTCCCACCTATATCATTCATTTCTATCGTCGGCATCAAGGATGGAATCTCATCGAACTGGGACATCGTGAACGACGCATGGTTCCTTACGCCATCTCCATCGGATGTTATTTCGGTTGTGTATGGCTACTTAAGAGCATGAATGTATTCCATTTCGTCAGTAGTATCCTTATGGCAGCCCTCTTGGTTCAGATTATCTGCGCCATTATCAACGTCTGGTGGAAGATCTCAACACATACGGCTGCTATCGGAGGAGTAGCTGGAGCCCTGTTTGCCTTCTCTGAAATATTCGGTTTCAATCCCATCTGGTGGATGTGCATTGTGATCACCGTGGCAGGGATCATGGGTTCAGCACGCATGATTCTTCGCCAACACACGCTACCACAGGTTGTAGCCGGATTCTTTGTAGGATTGCTCTGTGCCTCGCTCGGCATATTGTTTCTTTAGATTTGTTTCAGAATAAAATATAATATCTCATTATGAACCCATTAGTAAGCATTATCATGGGCAGCACCAGTGACCTGCCCGTTATGGAGAAAGCCTGCAAACTCCTTGACGAGTTACAGGTTCCTTTCGAAGTGAACGCCCTTTCGGCCCATCGCACACCCGATGCTGTTGAGACTTTCGCTCGCACTGCTAAAGAGCGTGGTCTGAAAGTGATCATCGCAGGAGCAGGCATGGCAGCCGCTCTACCAGGTGTTATTGCCGCCTCCACCACCCTACCCGTCATCGGTGTTCCCATCAAAGGTATGCTTGATGGTCTCGATGCTATGCTCTCCATCATTCAGATGCCTCCAGGCATTCCCGTAGCTACTGTTGGAGTTAATGGTGCACAGAATGCAGCTATTCTGGCTGTCGAAATGCTTTCTCTGAGCGACGAAGCACTTGCTGAGCGCCTTGCAGCCTACAAATCAGGACTTAAGGAAAAGATTGAGAAAGCCAATAAGGAATTGGCAGAGGTGAAATATCAGTTCAAGACAAACTAATCCTCCTCTATCTGTGTCTTTGGCCAATTCACGAGGAACACCCGTTCGGTAGCTCGTGTCAAGGCCGTATAGAGCCAATGGATATAGTCGGGCGTAAGCATATCGTCCGTCATATATCCTTGGTCTATATATACGTGTGACCACTGTCCACCCTGTGCTTTATGGCAGGTTACGGCATAGCCGAACTTCACCTGCAAGGCATTGTAATAAGTATCTGATTTCAATTTGCGCAATCGGTCAGCCTTACGGGGAATATCAGCATAGTCGGCCATCACATTTTGGAACAGCTGTTCATGTTGCTCACGTGTCAAGGCAGGAGCCTCGGTCGAAAGTACATCAAGAAGTGTGGTGACCGTGATCACATTATCGACAGGCTCACCTTCCGGCGTGATTCCTTCGTAGTCAGGAAACTCCAGGGTCACATCAGCAAAACGGAACCCATACAGTTCACGCGTGTTACGCACCCTCCTTACTACACAACGGTCACCATTAAACACACCCTCTGCTGTTCCCACCGCCACCGTGTAATTGTTTTTCACGATCATGAGTTGATCGCCTCTACACAGTTCATCATCACGATCAAGCACCGTTCGGCGAATGCCCTCGTTATAGATATTCGCGCGTTTATTGGAGCGTGTCACCACCAAGGTCTCATCAACTCCCACATGACTATAGCTTGAAGCCAGTGACTCTATGAGTTCATCACCAGGAACAACCACAATATCAGGGAAGCCTTTTATTCGTAATTTAGGCAGAGCGACAGGATTGTCCGAGAACGAAAGTCCTGTTGCCTGCGACATGATAAGCAACCTCACCAACGTTGCATTATACAAGATGCCAGACTCCTGACTTTGTCGGAGCACTTCTTGCAGATTGCTCTCATACGTTGTCAGTCCATAGCCTTGCAGCACGCCGCTCATCAATGCCGGCGACTCCTCCTCACCAACAGGGGGCAACTGCGCAGCATCACCTATCAACATCAGTCGACAGTTGTTACCACTATATACATAACTTATCAAATCATCGAGCAACGAGCCTGTTCCAAACATCTCGTTCAATGACGTCGAGGCAATCATGGATGCCTCATCCACGATAAACAAGGTATCGGAAAAGAGATTGGGGCTCAAACTAAACGATGACAAATCGCCTGCCGAACGCTGACGGTAGATGCGACGATGGATAGTAAAAGCCACATGATGAGAATAGAGTGAGAACACCTTCGCCGCACGCCCGGTTGGAGCCATCAGGACCATCTTCTGCTTCAGCCCCATCAATGCCTTCACGATAGCTGCAGCCAGAGTAGTCTTTCCGGTTCCCGCCGAACCTCTCAACAACATCACAGGATTAGGTGAGCGATCGGAAAGGAAAAGCGACAATTGTTCAATCGCACGTTCCTGATCGGCCGTTGGAGCGAACCCAAACGCCTCATGAATCTTATATCTCAGTTCGTCGGCTATCACGCTATCTCTCCTGGTATCCTTCCTTTCGTCTGTTTACTTGTTTGGCATACCGAAATGAATGGGAAGATAGCATTTGGAGCTAACCGCTTCACCATCTTTTTTGTGCGGCTCCCATTTGGGCATTTTGCGAACAACACGAACACCCTCCTTAGCAAACAGTTTGGCAAACTGCCTCTTCAATTCCTTTTTGCGAGCCTCTGTCTCCTGACCAAAGGTTGACGTATTGAAACGTTCTATCTTGCATTCTGTTGCTACGATATCTTTCAAGGAGCCATCCTTCTCAACGGTAAAGATCATAATGACACTTCCCTCTACCCCATACTGAGCAGCCTGCTCTGGATATTGCAAGTTCTTTTGCAAGTACGCCTTCATTGCTTTCTCGCCACCAGGAAATACTGCATCCGTCTTTTGTTCCTTCGATTGTGCCATTGCCCCAAGTGTGAGGACTGCAAACAGCATCATCATAATTGCTTTTCTCATATCGCTATCACCTTTTAGTTATTGATTTATGGGGACAAAGTTACGAATAAACAAACGAAAAGCCAAATTTTTTCTTCATTTCGGCTTGACTATTGACTAAAAATGCGTACCTTTGCCCACAGAAACAATCACTCATATGCCAGAGAAAGCAAGAAAAAATAATCACCGTATGACCATTCGCGTGGGACGCGGAACGCTCTCGTTTTCAACGATTAACGACGAGGGAGAAGTATTATTCGAACCATACGTAGTAAAAAGTGGCGTGTCGATGGCTGCCAATCTGCGTGAAGCCTTCAAGACTTCCGACTTCCTATCTCAAGCTTCTGGAAAAGCACGCTTGATGATAGACGGCAACGTATTGCTAACCCCCGTTGACATGTACAATGAGGAAAATCTGACATCATACTACGAATATGCCTTCTCCGATTGTCAGAGCCTTGCACTTTATAATAACGTACTGCCCGAACTGAATGCGGTAGCAGTATTTGGTGTGAACAAAGACCTCCGTCTGGTCATTGATGATCATTTCTCTGATGTCAACACGATCTGTGCTGTCTCACCTGTATGGCGCCATCTTCATCAGCGAAGCTATACAGGACCCAATCAGAAGTTGTTTGCCTATTTCCACGAGCACCGCATGGAAGTGTTTAGTTTCCAGCAGAACCGTTTTAAGTTTGCCAACTCCTTCGACATCAAGCACACGCGCGATGCAGCCTTCTTCCTGCTCTATGTATGGAGACAACTGCAAATGCATCCTCGCCGCGACGAGCTCCACTTGGTCGGCGATCTCTTCAAAGGAGACTCTTCTACGGCAATTGCCACACAGGAAGAGGTGCTCAACGAACTGAAGAAATTTCTGCAGAAGGTGTACGTCATCAATCCTACAGCCGATTTCAATCGTGCGCCCGTTACTGAGATCAAAGGAATGCCTTACGATCTCCAGACTCTATTTGTGAAAGGAAGATGAGAATTATTACAGGAACATACAAAGGACGTCATTTTGAGATCCCACGCTCTTTCAAGGCACGTCCGACAACGGATTTCGCAAAGGAGAACATCTTCAATGTGCTGAACAGCTATATTGATTTCGATGATGCCACAGCACTCGACTTGTTCTCTGGTACTGGTAGCATCTCACTCGAGTTAGTATCTCGAGGATGCGGTCAGGTGGTGAGCGTAGAGCTCGACCGCGACCATCACCGTTTCATCACCGACTGCCTGAAGAAATTGAACACCACAGCATGTATTCCCATACGTGGCGATGTGTTCCGTTTCCTGAAAAGCTGCCGTCAGCAGTTCGACTTCATCTTTGCCGACCCTCCCTATGCACTGAAAGAGCTTTCAACGATTCCTGACCTGATCTTTGACAAGGAACTGTTGAAGGATGAAGGTATCTTCGTATTGGAACACGGCAAGGACAACGACTTCACAAGCCATCCTCATTTTGTGGAGCATCGTAGTTACGGAAGCGTGAACTTCTCCATCTTCAAATAGTCTATTTGAAAAGAAAGCCCACCTCAGATTACAACAAGGGCGAGAACAGTCGCGTCAGACTTTCCCAGAACAAAACAGCCCACTTTGGCTTCATGCGATCAGGCATACTCGACAGCAGCACGGACTCCCTGGCATCAGTAAGGAAGATATCACGCATCTTTTCAGCAGTAGCTTGATCAAAGAAGAAGGTGTTTGCCTCAAAATTATTCTCCAGTGAGCGGAAATCGATATTCGTAGAACCGCACGTAGCAATCTCATCATCGCAAACCATCATCTTCGAATGCAGGAAGCCTGGCTTGTAGAGCATCACCTTGATGCCTGCCTCGACAGCCTCACGCAGATAACTGCGACTCGCCCATTGGATGAGCCAGGTATCGCCATGCAAGGGGACCAACAGTTGTACATCGACACCTGAGGAAGCAGCTGTCTTCAAGGCAAAGAGCACCATATTGGTAGGCATGAAATATGGTGTCTCAATATACACATACTGCTTCGCATTCATGATTACATGCACATAACCCTGCATGATGACTGATTCTGGCAGTACCGGACCGCTCGTAACCGTCTGAAGGAGCGACACGCCTTCATCCATTCCCACCTCACATTCAGGATAGTATTTGCGATCGCTCAACAAGGTCCGATCAACGAAATACCAATCAATGAGGAAAGCGCGCTGCAACGTATAGACGCCTTGACCTTCAATACGAGCCATCGTGTCGCGCCACATCGAGCTCTCTGCTCCATTCTTACGGCCTCCCTTCACGTATCTGAGGGCGATATTCATACCTCCGATATATCCCACACAGCCATCGATAATAATCATCTTACGATGGTTACGATAGTTCGCCCTGCTCGTGAACTGAGGGAAGCGAACGGGCATGAAGGGAACTACGTCGATACCGGACTCACGCATGCGCTCAAAAAAGCGATGATCGACACTCCAGCATCCCACATCATCATAGATGACTTTCACCTCCACCCCATGACGGGCACGTTCGATGAGCGCGTCGGAGACCAGTTGTCCCAACGCATCGTCCTCAAAGATATAGATGTCGATATGTATATGGTTCCTGGCTGCCCCGATGTCCTGCAACAGAGAAAGGAAGAAGCCATATCCATCGGTCAGGAAGTCCACCTTTTTACTACTGAAGGGCAATGACGAGTCTTGATTGACAAACAAGTCGATGATGGGCATGTGGCGCTCTGGTACGACAAGGTTATACTGTTCGGCGAAGCGGAACATGGAGCGTCGCGACAGTTGGTCGAGCGAGTGACGGTTGACGAATCGCTCACGCCTTGTATTGATTCCAAAGAACAGATAAGCAATGACACCAATCACAGGAACAAAATAGATGAACAATGCCCAAGCCATCGTCTTCGCTGGCAGGCGATTATCCATCACAACATGGACAACAGCCAAAATGGCTATAAGTTGATAGATTAGCAATAAATATTCCATGTCGTTTTGTATTGCTTCAGGTGTTCGTATCAGCTGACTAAGAAATCAGCAAGTCGTGGCCCAGTTGCTTGGCAATCATATTGCGCAATTCCGTTAGTTCCTGGTATCTCCTCATGAGCTCCATCAGTTTGTTCATATCGCTCTGAGCCTGATTCATCTGTCGTTGGATATCTTTCAACTGGATATCCAACAGGTCATGACGGAAATCCAGGATCAGGTGCACAACCCGCTGACGGAGTCCTTCCTCACTATGTGTCATCACAAACCGTCCTCCCAACTGATGACGGTCGAGGGCCAGACGTGTGGCAAACTGACTGATCGCCTGGTCAGGATGACTGCAGAAGTATGTCTCTGCCTTGAATCCCGGTTCCTTTGCATGGGCAACCGCCTCGGCCAGAATCTGCGTGCAGAGGGGAGATGTAAACTGTATCTGGTCGCCCGACAGGTCGTAATCGACGTATTCGGCCACACTGAGCGAGATCGACTCACCATCGGGTCCTTCCACATTATCAAAGATGATTTCCTCACCATGACGCACTACCTCGCGGATGAGCAGCAACTCTAGCTGCGACACGCGCTCAGAGGGCATGTGGAGGGTAAGCGGTTGTGACAACGGCTCTGGTGTCGTCGTATTCACTGGAGACATCCCAACCGTTTCGTCATTCTGATCTATCTTTCGTTCCTCGCGCTCACGTTCCCTTGTTTTCTCCTCGATGTTCTGTCGGATGTTCTTGTTCATCTCGGCAATGAGCGTCTGCTCCTTCATGCCAATGCGATGGGCGAAATCGGTGAGATAGGTAGAACGGAGAATCTGATCGGGGATGACCGATATGCTCTTCACGATGCCGCTGATGGCCTCCGATCGTTTCACGGGGTCGTTGACGCCTTCCACCGTCAGTCGGCTCTTGAAAGTGATGAAGTCGGTCTGATGCTCGTCGATATATTTTCTCAGTTCATCGGACGAATGCTTGCGGGCAAACGAGTCTGGATCATCGCCATCAGGCAGCAGCAACACCTTGATGTTCATGCCTTCAGAGAGCAACATATCAGTACCACGCATCGCTGCATGGATACCAGCCTCGTCGCCGTCGTAGAGGAGCGTGATATTCTGAGTGAAACGATGAAGCATGTGGATCTGGTGCATGGAGAGCGCCGTACCAGAATTGGCCACCACGTTCTCGATACCAGCCTGATGCATCGCGATCACGTCGGTATATCCCTCCACCATGAACACGCGGTCGTCCTTGACAATCGCACGTTTGGCCTGATAGAGTCCATAGAGCTCGCGTTCCTTGTGATAGATCTCAGAGTCGGGGGAGTTCACGTATTTCTGCTGCACGCCCTTTGTACGGGCATCGAGCAGACGGCCACCGAAGGCCACCACCTTTCCGCTGATATTGAACCACGGGAAGATCACGCGTCCTGCATAGCGGTCAACGAGCGTTCCGTCATTCTCTCGCTTATAGCAGATGCCCGTCTTCACCAGGAACTCCTCCTTATAGCCTTTCTTCAGTGCTTCCGACGAGAGGGCATCGCGCTTCTGAAGCGAGTAACCCAACTGGAACTTCTCTATGATATCATCGCGTATGCCTCGACTGCGGAAGTACTGCTTACCGATGGCGATGCCGTCAGGATCGTTCTTCAGCGTATTATGGAAATAATCTTTCGCCCATTCGTTCACCACGAACATCGACTCGCGATCGCTCTGTTCCTGACGTTCCTCATCCGTAAGCTCCTTTTCGACAATCTCGATGTGGTATTTCTTTGCCAACCATCTGAGCGCTTCAGGATAGGTGATCTGTTCGTGTTCCATGAGGAATCCGGCAGGCGTTCCACCCTTTCCGCACACGAAGCAATGGCAGATATTTTTCGACGGCGACACCATGAACGAAGGGTTCTTGTCGTCGTGGAAAGGACACAGTCCCTTATAGTTCACGCCGCTCTTGCGAAGCGTCACGAACTCACTCACCACATCGACAATCTTTGCCGAGTCCACAATCTTGTCAACAGTCGCTCTGTCTATCATATATTCTGAAGCTTAAAGCCATGAGAACTATCGAATCACCGTACCATGACTGCCGTCGATGGCAGTAGCCAGCGTGATGATGACTCTCGACACACCAGCATCGACAGCCGACAGCGCATTCTCAATCTTTGGCAACATGCCGCCAGAGATGGTTCCGTCGGCCTTATAACGCTCAAAGTCACTTCGGGTGATGACGGGAATCACCGACTCATCATCATCGGGATTGCTCAGCACGCCCTTCTTTTCAAAAGAGAATATCAGCGTCACGTCATAGACCTTCGCCAATGCCTTGGCAGCTTCCGAGGCAATCGTATCCGCATTTGTGTTGAGCATGTTGCCCTGACCATCATGCGTCAGGGGAGCCAGTATTGGCACCATGCCCTGCTCAATCAGGTTCGAAAGCGCCTGATGGGATACCACATCCACATCACCCACGAAGCCATAGTCCACTCCGTCTTTGATAGGACGGCGATGCGAACGGATCACGTCGCCATCGGCACCAGTCAGGCCTACAGCCTGTATGCCTTCTGCCTGCAGCGAAGCCACCACATGCTTGTTCACCAGTCCGCCATAGACCATCGTCACCACCTCCAGCATCTCAGCATCAGTAATGCGACGACCGCCCACCATCTTTGACTCGATGCCCAGTCGTGCAGCCACCTGCGTAGCCCTGCGGCCACCTCCATGTACCAGCACCTTGCGACCCTCGATGGCACTGAAATCCTTCAGCAACTGCTTCAGTTGAGCCTCATCCTCCACGACAGCACCGCCTACTTTTACTAACGTCAGTTTCTCTTTCATTTCTCGATTTATAGTTTTGATTGGCAAAGGTACGATTAAGTGAGGAAATAACAAAAGGAAAACAAATTTTTCTTTTGTTTTTTCCGAACGGAAGTACCTTCGACCGTAGGTCAGAGGTACGAATAAGTGAGCGCAATACAAAACAAAAATCCTTTTTTTTGTTTTTATTGCCGAACCATTCCATTCATTTCTCACTGACGTTTCAGTCATCCTACGGCGAGAACCCATTGGAAAGTCACTGACATTTCAGTCATTTCTCACCAAGAAACCAATGATTTCTCATCAAGAAACCAATGGATTGTCACCAACAAACCAATGGATTGTCGTGGACAAACCAATGGTTTTACTCCGAGCGTTCCCTGGATTCTCTCCCAGCGTTTGCGTCAAACGCTCTGAGCAAATACATCATTTACTCAAAATGACCTAACACCTAACTCAAATGCTCTGAAGCATCGATGTACAAAGGCTTTCACCCACGGTAGGTGTTTCCCGAACACCTACCTTAAACCTACCTCTCACATTCTATTTGCAAGCCAAAAAGTTAGGTTTAAGGTAGGTGGTAGGTATTTTTGCGAAATCGCACGAAAATCACAAAAGTTGCTCGATAAGTTGGAAGTTTCTGATTGTTTTCTTGTATATATCCAGATTATTGCCTAAATTTGCACCTAATCACTGGCAAATGACCTTAGTGAAGGCCGCCAGCGAGACTTTTGAGGAAATATAACAAGCGTTTGCTGTTATTCGGATTGTCCTAAGAATCTCGCAAATTCAATTAGCAAAACCGAAGAATAAGTCGCAAGCGCTCATGTGTTAAGCATGGGCGTGACTTATCTGGTTTTGCAGGCATGCGAGAGCCTTTAGGACATAGATGGGAATACCGTCCATGTCTTTTTGTTCTCTAATGCCTGCCTCCGAAGATAAGCAATACGCATAATGCATAGCGTATGGCTAATAAAAACCTAAATGCAGCTAAGACAGCCAAGAAAGATGAGTTCTATACTCAACTGACTGACATTGAGCGTGAATTGCAACACTACTGGCCTCACTTCCGTGATAAGGTCGTGTTGTGCAATTGTGATGACCCTTACGAGAGCAATTTCTTTAAATACTTTGCCCTCAGATTCAATCAATTGGGGTTGAAGAAGCTCATTTGTACCTGTTATAACGGTTCCCCAGTACAGGGCAATGAGCTGATGATTGACTTTGGTGACTTTTCAAACGAGCCCAAGAAGATTGCCTACAAAGTGGAGATTACGGAAGTGAAAGACCTGAATGGTGATGGAGCAGTTGACCTTTCAGATGTTCAGTACCTATTAAAGAACGACAAGAATGTTTGCTCCGTTTTGAAAACGGGCGACTTTCGCGATCCTGAATGTATCGAATTGCTGAAGCAAGCGGATATTGTAGTGACCAATCCACCTTTCTCATTATTCAGAGAGTATATTGGGCAGTTGATGGAATATGAGAAAAAGTTCTTGATTATAGGCAGTCAAAACAATGTTACTTACAAAGAAGTGTTCCCCCTGTTTATTCAAAATAAAATATGGTTAGGCTATAAGTCAGGGGATATGTCGTTCAAAGTACCAGAAGACTACGAAGCTAGAGAAACACGATATTGGCAAGATGAGACAGGACAAAAATGGCGTAGTTTAGGAAATATATGTTGGTATACTAACCTTGATCATAATAAACGACACGAAGAATTGGATTTGGTATGTCGTTATTCCCCTGAAGAATATCCTACTTATGACAACTATAATGCAATTGAAGTCTCAAGAGTTGACGATATTCCATGTGACTTTTGTGGCGTAATGGGAGTGCCTATAACGTTCTTGGACAAGTATAATCCAGAACAATTCGAAATTCTCGGAGCTACTGAGAATGATGCTACCAAGACTGTAGTTGAACTTAGAATGTCTGGTTGTACAAAATACGACAGACCGTATATTAAAGGTGTTAGAAAATATGCACGCATTCTAATCCGTAACAAACACCCTCAAAAGCTATGATGACAATCAAACAAATCAAAGTAACCGTTGGCGACATCACCAAAGGTTATGTGAATAACGACGAACAGGGAGTTCGTGGTTATGATGGTCAATTGGACATTCGCCCACCTTATCAGCGTGAGTTTATCTATAACGAAAAGGAACAGCAGGCGGTGATACATACCGTTCTGCAAGGCTATCCGCTGAACGTGATGTACTGGGTGAAACGTTCAGAGGATGCGGAATGTCCCTACGAGGTGATGGACGGACAGCAGCGTACACTCTCGCTCTGTGAATATGTAGATGGGAAGTTCTCGTATGAGTTTAAGAACTTTTTCAATCAGCCAGAGGATATTCAGAAGCGCATCCTTAACTATCCGCTGACAATCTATGTCTGTGAGGGCGAGGCCTCAGAAAAACTGGAATGGTTTAAGACCATTAATATAGCAGGAAAGCCGCTGAACGACCAGGAAATCAATAACGCCATCTATGCAGGTCCTTTCGTCAGCGATGCCAAGCGCCACTTCTCGAAGTCGAATAGCGGTGCTGCTCGTCTGGGTAAAGACCTCGTAAATGGTACGCCCATCCGTCAGGACTTCCTGAAAGTAGCTTTGGAATGGATAGCTGACCATGAAACTCGTGGCGGTCATCGACAGACGGTAGTAGGCTATATGGCTGCCCATCAGCATGACCCCAATGCCAATAACCTGTGGTCTTATTTCCAGACAGTGCTGAACTGGGCTATCACCAACTTCGACATGAAGAAGTTCAAGAAGATCATGAAGGGATTGGATTGGGCTTGGCTCTACGACAAATATGGTTCAGAGACGCTCGATACTGCCGCTCTTGGCAAACGAATCTCAGAACTGATGCGCGACAGCGAAATTCAGAAACAATCGGGGATCATCCCCTTCGTGCTGACTGGCGATGAACGTTATCTTGACCTACGTGCCTTCCCTGAAGATATCAAGCTTGCCGTATGGGAGAAGCAGAACCACATCTGTCCTATCTGCGGCAAGGAGTTCGATTTTGAATTCATGGAAGGCGACCACATCACCCCTTGGCGCGAAGGTGGGCGTACGGTCATCGAGAACTGCCAAATGCTGTGCAGGGAGTGTAATAGAAGAAAAGGAGCGAAATAAAGATTGACAAACATTTCATAAACAGTGATACTCAGGGAATCTTCACCCTACAGCTTTCCATTCATTTATTTGGATGGAAAGTTTTTTTGTTATGAGGGATGAGTTCTACGAAAAAGCTGTACCTTTGCAGTGCGGATTAGTGCATCACACTGAAGTGTGCTGAACAGAACGAAAAAACGGGACGAAGAACGAAATTAAAAAGGAACAAGAGAAAGAAATAATGGAGAAGGCACCAGTCAAACATAATCGATTGCGACGAATGGAGAAGCATGATTATACTTCGACATGCATCTATCTGATTACGGTAACGACGGTAGACCGCAAGCGTGTTTTGGGTTCGCTTATGGGCGATAGTGCGGATACTGCGACGATTGAGCCAACGGTCTTGGGCGAATATGTAGCGGAGGCATTCCGAAGAATAGCTTCAGAGACCACAAAGAATACTGGCTGCCGAGTGCAAGTACTCCATTATCAAATCATGCCTGACCATTTTCATGGCATCTTATATGTACGCGATACTCTCCCCGCTGATTATGCATTGGGGAAGATCATTGCTGCATGGAAAAGTGCTTGTACGCATGCGTTTTGGGATGATTCTTCGTTTAGTGCTCAGAACTTTAGTTCAGTGAAACCTTCTCTTTTCTCGCGCGGCTTCAATGACCGCATCTTGTTCCGCAAAGGGCAGCTGCAAACATGGATAAAATATCTTGACGATAACCCTAGAAGGCTCTGGCTAAAGAAACATTTTCCCAATCGTCTGCATAAAGTTTATGATTTCGTGGCAGGAAAGAAAGGGCATCAGTATACTGCTGTCGGCAACACGTTTCTGGTGACATATCCTGAGCGTCTTCAAGTGCGCTGTCATCGTAATCTGACGGATGAGCAGGTACAAGGAGAGGTGGCAAAATATATGAAAGAGGCACGACGAGGAACCATACTGATATCGCCTTTTATTTCAACGGCAGAAAAGGCTGTGTATGATGCATGTTACAAGGAGAAATTGCCGATGATACATATCGTAAATCGCGGGTTGGATGGAAAGTTCAACTATCCATCGGGCAGAGATTTGACGGGATGCTCAGATGGCTTTATGTTGGTTTTGGCTCCTTATGCTGATTATAGTGCAGAGACTGCTGCGAAACGGATTACTCGTGCACAATGCCTCGGCCTGAATGACTTTGCTGCGGATTTGGCTAACATCACGCTTTAAATACTGCGTACTGAAATGTGCTAAACTGAACGAAGAAGGATGCGTCGCAATAAAAAATAATTACTTTTTATTTTGTATTGTTCTCGCTTAATTGTATCTTTGCACCATAATAAAATTACTAACACCCAAAAGCTACATGAAAAAAATATTACAGAGACTTGCCCTTGCGGCATTGCTGATGGCAGCACCCGCAATGATGCAAGCAGCACAAAAGCCTGGCTCGTTTACCACAGGCGACAAGACTTTTCTGCTTAACGGGCAGCCTTTCATCGTGAAAGCTGCCGAGGTTCATTATCCCCGCATTCCGCGACCCTATTGGGAGCATCGCATCCAGATGTGTAAGGCACTGGGAATGAATGCCGTGTGCATCTACATCTTCTGGAATATCCATGAGCAACAGGAGGGACAGTTTGACTTCACTGGCAACAATGATGTGGCAGAGTTCTGCCGCTTGGCTCAGAAGAACGGTCTCTATGTTATTGTGCGCCCTGGTCCATACGTCTGTGCCGAATGGGAAATGGGCGGTCTGCCTTGGTGGCTACTGAAGAAAAAAGATATCCGTCTTCGCGAGCGCGATCCGTATTTTATGGAGCGCGTAAAGATATTTGAGGAGAAGGTGGGCGAGCAGTTGAAGCCGCTGACCATTCAGAATGGCGGTCCTATCATCATGATTCAGGTGGAGAATGAGTACGGCTCGTATGGCGAGGATAAGCCTTATGTCAGCGAGATTCGCGACTGCCTGCGCTCTATCTATGGCAAAGAGTTGTCGCTGTTCCAGTGCGACTGGTCAAGCAACTTCGAGAAGAACGGTCTCGATGACCTCACTTGGACGATGAACTTCGGTACAGGTGCCAATATTGACCAGCAGTTCCGCCGCCTTGGCGAGTTGCGTCCTAACGCTCCAAAGATGTGTTCTGAGTTCTGGAGCGGCTGGTTTGATAAGTGGGGTGCACGCCACGAGACGCGTCCCGCCAAGGATATGGTCGACGGTATGGACGAAATGCTCAGCAAGGGTATATCCTTCTCGCTCTACATGACTCACGGCGGCACGTCATTTGGCCACTGGGCCGGTGCCAATTCTCCCGGATTTGCCCCCGACGTAACCTCCTACGACTACGATGCCCCCATCAATGAATATGGTCAGGCCACTCCGAAGTTCTGGGAACTGCGCAAGATGATGCAGAAGTACTCAGACAAGAAACTGCCCAATGTGCCTAAGGCGCCAATGCAGATTATCACCGTGCCAAAGTTCGAGCTGAAGGAGTTTGCACCATTGGCGTATGGTTGTGGCGGATTAATGACTGGAGCAAATCAGAACGACCTGACATTCGAGTATAACAATCAAGGCTGGGGCTCTATGTTCTATTCGGTGTCACTTCCTGAGATACCTGTGTCTGGTGTGCTCTCGTTTGATGCTCACGATTACGCTCAAGTATTCATCAATGGTGAATTCATTGGCAAGATCGACCGCGTAAAGAACGAAAAGAGCATCACGATTCCTGCGGTTAAGAAAGGCGACCACCTCGCTATTCTGGTGGAGGCTATGGGACGTATCAATTTCGGACGTGCCATCAAGGACTTCAAGGGTATTGCCAGTGATATGAAGATTGAGGCAACGGTTGATGGTCATGATATGAGCTACACACTCAAGGGATGGGAAAAATACGGTATCCCTGATGACTATAAAGTTGCCGTGAGTGCTTTGAACCGCTATGCAGGAAAGGAAGTAGACGAGTATCATCCAGAATACTTCCAAGAGGAAATCAAGACCTGGGGCAAACGTGGCTACTATCGTGGCTACTTCAACCTGAAGAAGGTGGGCGACACCTTCCTGAACTTCGAGACCTGGGGCAAGGGACAGGTTTATGTGAATGGTCACGCTATGGGCCGCATCTGGAGCATTGGTCCGCAGCAGACGCTTTACGTACCTGGCTGCTGGCTGAAGAAGGGTAAGAATGAAGTCATTGTGCTCGATGTGGTTGGTCCTCGTGAGGCTGTTGTCTGGGGACAGGCTGAGCCTGAACTCAACAAGCTGCAACTGGAGAAGAGTAACAAGCACAACAACATTGGCGACAAGCCCGACCTCAACAGCGCTACACCCGTCAGTGTGGTTGGCGGTACTTCAGCCAGAGTAGGCACACTCAAACCAGGCAATGGTTGGCAGACCATTAACTTCAATGCTCCTGCTAAGGGCCGCTACCTTGCCATCGAGTGCCTTTCTACCCAAAAGGGTGATGACCGTGTTGCTATCGCTGAACTATATCTGCAGGGCACCGACGGCAAGCGCATCTCTCGCGAGCCTTGGAAGACGAAATACGCCAACTCAGAGGATGAGAACGGCAACCACCTGGGCGATAAGGTCTTCGACCTGCAGGAGTCCACCTACTGGCAGACGGAGAAGAGTGCCTCGGCTCCTCATCTACTCGTTATCGACCTCGGCAGTGTACAGACGGTGAAAGCATTGGAGTATCTGCCACGTGCTGAACAAGGTGCACCTGGTTCGGTGAAGAACTATCGCGTGTATCTCTATTGATACGCGTGTACCTTATTATTAAATAAGAGAGCGATAAAGTGACTCATACTTGCGCGCCACTACGAGATAATCGTGGTGGCGCTTTACGTACTCCACGCTCTGACGCTTCAGCTCTGGCACCAGTTCAGGATGGAGTACCAATCGCTCCAGTTCCTGAACGACACTTTCGTAAGTAGGTTGCACATTGATGATAGGTCGTAACTCCTTTTCGCCCAGTATCTCATAGTTCTCAGGTTCTCCACCGCCTATGCAGACAATGCCTTTCGACATCGCCAACAACGTGTTCATCGAGGGTGTATAGCTGTAGAGTTGATCAAGCATCACATCAGAGCCATCCAACATCTTTTGATAGACATCGAAAGGCACGCCTTCTGCTTTCTGAAGTACCATACGCTCAGGATAGCGGCGCTTTACTTCCTCAGCAGCCTGCAACATGATATCAGTACCCTTATACTGACTGCGTCCCTTACTGATGCCGATGGAGACGGAGAGCTTACCCCCACCCTCTCCCCAAGGGAGGGTGGAAGTACTCCCTTCCAATGGAAGTGGAGCTTTGATTGGGAAGGGGATATAGGTTGTTTTCTCAGGGAAATGCGGACGATAGCACACATCATATTCATAGAGCCCTGTGACGATGTCGTCGCAATCGTTGGCAATCATCCGGTTGAGCCGTTCCTTTGTCGTGCCAATCCAGTCGCGACACTCAATAAGGGCTGACTCATCATCGCGTAAGCGCTGGCCAATATTAAAGTCGCTATATCGCAACGGCTTTCGAGTAACACATTCATTCACCCAATAGTAGTCCATTCCCATCGCACAGAGTACCACTTTCTTATTGTGACGACGCAGGTATCGATAGAGTGGAAAGATGCGTTCAGCCTTCAGTTCGACGAACATCGGATTGATGAGCTGTACAATATCATAGCCACGCCAACGGGGAAGCTGACACAGGATGCGGGACATCAATGAGAGTCCGCCCAGTTTACCTGGTTTTCGGCTCAAGTCGATGTCGCGTGGATAATTCTTCCAGAAATCACCGTTTGAAGCCACAACGACCTCATGTCCCAGTGCACGCAGACCTTCGGCCAGCGTGGCATGCACATTACTGTATTCACCAAGGAGTAATATCTTCATCGTTCCTTATGCATGAGTGGAATGGTTCTCATCAGCATGGAGATTCCCAACGAGGTGCTACTCAGACGGCGGAACCATGTGTACTTCTTCGTATAGTCGCGTTTGGGCAACGGATAGAGGTTCATCTTGCGCAGTTCGTTGAGTTTTCGATCCAAGTAATGACGGTTCTGAGTGAGCAATATGATATTATAGATATAGTCCATCGCTAACTGATGTACTCGTCGCAACAGAGCGGCATGTTCGCCAGCAGGCATCGTGTCAGCAAGCAGGAACAATCGTTTGATAACGGTCTGCGCATCATTCAGTCGCTGTAACCGTTTTCTCATAGAATGATCATGGATTGCCGACAACATGCGCGGACGGTAATAATATGCCTTGGCCGTGGTTCGTATCACACAGTCGGCCCGAAGTAACAACTGAGGCGTGAACTCCTCGTCTTCACCATAGGCAATACCTGGCGTGAACATCAATTCGCCTGCTGCCAGTCGACGGAACAGATAACTCCACGTAGCGCCTCGGATATTACTATTGCGTAACAGCTCACGGCCCGTGGTAGCTGGCTCATCATCATAATTCATTTCAGCACATTCTGTCGTAGAGAAATCAAACATGACCACATCCACATTCTCGTAACGCATCATATCAAGGACATGCTCATATCCTGTGCGCAGCAGCTTGTCATCGCCATCAACAAACTGCACGTATTTTCCTGTAGCCATTCTCAGTCCCATATTGCGAGCCGTCGACACGCCACCATTGGGCTTGTGAACATAGATAACCTCATCACCATATTCGGCCAACAGAGGAGTCGCCGGATGAGGTGAGCCATCATCGATCAGAATAATCTCTCGCTCCCGTACGCGCAGACTGAGCGCCCGAATACTGTCGATACATGCCTGCAATAGCTGGACAGGCAGGTCATAGACGGGGATGATGAAACTTACGAGCGGAGCTTCATCAAGGTATGTATCATTTTGTTTAATTTGCATAGTCTCTTTATTCCCAAGATATTCAACATCAATGCCTTCAGACGCATCTTCATCGGCAGGTCTGTCGACAATAATCGCAGTCTGACGAATGGCAATCGAGGCTCCTCTCCGGTCATCTCAAACACGTCCATCTGAATGTTCAGCACATGAAGATAATAGTTTTCATCCATCAGCATGCGCTTGTCTTGCATAATCGACAGATGCGCATCGAGCAGCATTCGCAGTTCGCGCCCCGTAGCCGTACTTGTGATGCCCAAAGGATTTACGCAATAGTAATATGTACCACATGGTGTTACAACTATCCGACGTGCCCTTCGTAACAGATGAGGCATAACAGCAACATCCTCAAAGACCATTCCCTGCGGGAAACGCACATCATCGAAGAGAGCATGACGGAAAATCTTATTCCACATAAAAGCATGCTCATAACCGCGTGCCTCCAACCAATAATCAGCACCATTATCATAGGTGCCTTCCCAATTCAACATGCGTTGTTCCTCCGAACCATAATGCCAGCATACGGCCGACTCAACAATATCCACATCCTGACGAGCATCCAGCAGTTGCAATAATGGAGCATAGGTGTCAGGAGCAAGGAAATCGTCGGAATCGACAAAGGTGACATAGTCGCCTGTAGCCCTGTTGATACCAGCATTACGCGCATCGCTTAGTCCACCATTCGACTTATGAATCACACTTACACGCTCATCGAGACGAGCCCAGTGATCGCATTTCTGAGGACATGCATCAGGCGAGCCATCATCGACAAGTATCACTTCCATCTCATCGACCTGCTGAATCAGAACACTCTCGACACAACGGTCGAGCGTAGCGGCTGAACAGTAAACGGGAACGATGACACTTAACTTCATGTACGTGCAAAATAAGAGGTTCGTGAACAATATTTATATGAAAAGAACGGAAAAGTAAAATAATTGTTGTCTTTTTGCGTTTGAAAAATATCAAACGATGAATCAAACAAAAGAAAATAGCTATAGTCACGTATTGAAATACACCAGCATCTTTGGTGGCGTACAGGGAATCAACATCATCATGAGCCTTGTACGTAATAAGATTGTGGCACATCTGCTTGGCCCTGCAGGCATGGGACTTGTTTCCCTTTTCAATACGTCAGTCAATTTCATATCGCAAGCAACCAACCTGGGCATTGCCTTTGGAGCCGTACGCCATATATCGGAAGTATTCGACAAAGGCGATGATAACGAAACTGCACATTTCATCAAAGTT